>Ga0155188_112_pt1 | contig 31593 bp, 37 predicted proteins | sample RifCSPhighO2_02_FD_106156 | JGI IMG/M metagenome (GOLD analysis project Ga0155188, IMG submission 106156) | Candidatus Giovannonibacteria bacterium RIFCSPHIGHO2_02_43_16
TCGAGATGAAGATTTACCATAAGGTCATCTCCCTCCTTTTTTATATACAAGTGAAAGCGCGGGTAGTCGCGCCCAGCCAAACTTCTCGCGCAATTCCATTCGCCGTCCGGATTTTTAGCAATCGGGAAATATCCGCAAGTGCGTATAAAATTTAAAACATTTTCATTAAAATTTTTGAGGAAGATTTTCATTATTATTTAAACTCGTGACGTGTGGCGCCGCAGAAAACTGCGGCATCCTACAAAAACATAGTCGCTACGCTCCTTGTTTTTGTGGACCTAGGGGTAATCGAAACCCCGCCTGATCCATGCCATGGATCCGTTCTGCCACTGAACTATAGGCCCGTCTTAATTTCATCGTCAGCTATTATTCTTTCCAAAATACTTCTATTAAAGCATTCTAGCGAGTTGATTAAATTCTATCAACCTATCCGTTCGGACAAAATAATTGAATAAAGCTTCTTTGGCCGTAAGGCGTATTCTGAGTAAAGCTGGTTTTACCCAATTGATTAAGGTTCGCATTTATTGAATCCGGATATGTATTGTGTAAGGGCATTTCCCACATAAGCCAGCGCACTCCCATCGAGCAAAGAATGGAAGGGTTCGCTGTCTGAAAAAATTGTCTGGCAATTGCCTGCCGCTGGGAAATGGCCTGCGAATTTCCCTGAGTCCAAAGCCAACCGGGAAATCCAAGAAAGATCGGGCGACCTGTTAGCATTGGTATGAAATTGCTCGCTCCGTCGCTTGATAAAAATGCGTCGTTCGGTTCCGTATTGGCTTTTATCCAAGAAGCTGCCACGATTTCCGATTCGCCGTAATATCCCGCGTGGTCAGCGACTTGTTCATTAAGAAAAGCGTTCACTGTTTGACGAACGCGAGAGCTCACATCCACAAAACCAGCCAAGGTTCCTAAAACTAAGAGGACAGCAAGAGCCAGAAACCTTGGAAAACGCCAGGGTATCTTTATCAAAACAGTTATAATAATAATAAGAGCCAAAAGCCACCAATAAAAAATAACTTTGTTATTATCAAATTCCCATGGCTGAAAAAGAATGAGATTTGGAATTATAAACAAAAACAGACTTGCGGGAATTAAAGCGCGAATAAATTTTGATGATTTGATAAATATGAAGAACGGCATGGTTAAAAGCCAGGCCCAGAAAATTATTCCGAAATTTTTCGTCCAAAACCATATCGCGCTGGTGTCAGTGCCCTTTGTATCAGGATCGCAGCTTAACCAGGAAATGGAATGTTGGCATGTCATCCAGCCCCACCATGGCTTAAACATGCCGGCACTTGATTCAAATCCAACCAATTTGGGCTGGAATATGAGTAAAAGCTGGGGCAAAGCGAGAAGAGCGGCAAAGCTTGCGCCAATAACCCACCATTTGAAATTCTCGCCAAATAGAATTTTTCTCGCCCCTAGTGCCACAAAAATAATTCCAGCGGCGATAAAAGTATGCGCATGAATAAAAGGAAGGAGTCCCAACAAAGGAATCCAACGCACAAAATAACGCCGCTCGTGGCTAAATTCGGATTCTTCGTAAACCGCCCACCCCAATAAGAGAAAAATCAGTAAAGATGCTCCAAGCACAAATGATCTTTGATGCGAAAAAAATGAAATGACAGGCGTGATCCACACAATATTTAAAGGGCTGTCCGCGCTCGCGGGCTTTCCGCCAGTGCGCATATCCATATGCGTATACTGGTGCGGAGGATCGCCTAAAACCATTTTTACGCCTTGCCACCCATCAATGTCATAAGCGGATTTTAGATCCTGATAAAAATAAAAGAATCCAAGCCCTCCGCCGAATAAAACCAAAACTAAAAGGACTGTTGCCCAAGTTCTGCTTGAAAAAAATCTTTTGCCCAAACCATACAAACCGAAAAAAAGAGCAATTGAAAAAATTAAAGTTGGTATATACCAGGAAAAAAACAAATTAAGCCCCAAGCGAAGTAAAATCGCGCTAAGGAAATTTATCAAGAAAGAATAAGTAAGCGGAGCTCCGTTTGCTATCGGTTGGTCAAGAACAAAAGGATCGGACCACGCCAAATGCGCGATCATGTCGAGATGATAAGCAATATCGCCCCATCCTATTAAAGTTGCCAATGGATAACCTCTTTCATCAATAATTAGGACTTGAAAAATTACTCCTAAAAATAAAATGAACAGGATGGCTATCGCGAAAAAGTTCCAGGAAAGAAATGCGCGTGAAACAAAATAGTTGCGGATACTTTCCCAATACTCTTTTATTTCGCTTCGATATTTAAAAACAAAAAATAAATTTATTAAAAGAGAAATGTAGCTTGAAGCCGGCAAGCTTCTTGTCGCCAACGCCAAAATTAATATTTCGAATCCCTGGACTAAAAACCCCATCACAAGCGCCCCGATAAACCGTTCTGATTTGGAGAGTTTAGACGAAGGATCTAAAAAATTAACAATAAAAAGCCCGAGTCCGAAACCAGAGATCAAAAAAAGAATCAGATCAGCCATAAACATTTAAACGAGTCCCGTCGTGCCAAATCCGCCGCGGTCGCAGTTGTCCAAATCATCTACCTCCTCCCATTCGGCCCTGCCGTATTTTTTAAAAATCCCCTGCACCAGTCTCTCTCCGCGCTCTACTGGGACTTCGCGGTCCGTGAAATTATACAAAGTCGCCCAATATTCATCTGCGTTGCCGGAGAAATCCCGGTCGCCGATGCCAACGCTATTCGCGAGCATTAATCCTTTTTTTGGCAGAGATCCGCGCGCCGCGACCAAAAGAAAATATCCGTCGGGAGGCTCAAGCGCGATATTAAGAGGGACTCTCGCGATGCCCTTAGGCAAAATCGTCATCGAAACCCGCGCCATAAAATCAAACCCAACAGCGCCCTTAGTCTTATACTCCGGCAACGGCAACGATTTATCAATTCTTTTTATGCGTACTTTCATAGTGAAATTATACAATTCTCTCGAACATTTTTAAGATAGTTCGAGCGTCGTTCATACCGCTATACCATTTCATTTTTTTCTATTCTCCCAGAGAGTACGCGCTGATAGTGCAATTTCGATCTCGCTTAACTCAGGATGTTTTCTCCGAATATATTCATTCCTAAGCTCAAGACCTCGGGTATATAAATTAACGCTGGCATCCCAATGTTCTTCTTTTATGCTGGCTGCTTCAGTTTGAACGACTGCGTTTTCTAGTTCTTCATCGTTCATCAATTTTGCCTCCTCTTTTGCTTTTTTCATGCCCGCGACTATCTCTTCGCCCCTGGATATCAAACGCTTCTTGATCGTTTCTAGTTCTTCTGATTTTTGTTCCGAGGAAACTCCTGGTACGTCTTCATTTTTTTCCATAGATTTATACTAGCACATGACTTAAAAATTTCAACTTTTATTCTGGTGCCCCCGCTCCGAGTCGAACGGAGATCTAGGGCTTAGGAGTCCCTTGTTCTATCCCTTGAACTACGGGGGCATCTATTAAACTGATAACTCGTTTTATAATGGCAGAAAATTTCTTCAATAACAAACCTCCCCTCCTAACTCGAACTCTACACATTCCATATTTTAGCTTACCCTTTTTAGAACCCTCTAATACATTTATACTTGTATTATTTCTATCTAGTTTTATCCCAACAACGCCAGACCAAAACTTCAAGCATTCATTTGCATCCAAATCTTCGTAGGTTCTTATGGAAATTTTTAAGTCTTCGTCTTTTATATTGAAAATATTTCTCAAAATATAAAGGAAGAGCTTGATCATTTCTGAATCTGTATTAGTAAAGCTTAAATCTTTTTTATTTCCTTCTGCCCAATACAATGACGCGGCTATCAAAGCTAGGCCTTCCCGCGACGCAGCGTCAACAAAACTTTTAGCATCTTCGTGGGCAAATTCCCAATGCTTTTCGGATAATATTTTGCTCGCATTCCTACGATCGAGCCATCTTTGATAATACTTTGGTTCGATTTTGATTCCGCTTATATATCTAAGTGCAGTAGATTTTGAAATACTGCACTCTCTACTTATTTCTGGGACGCTCCTTCCTTTTCTCCTCAGCTTCTTAATATGCCTTATTAATTTCGCCGAAAGCATATACTAATTTTAAAAGATAGAGCTAAATTGTTCAAGGACGATTTGAATATATCTTTGTGTATAAATCCCTAATATTTGTTATCCTATAAAGCATATGACTGAACATGAAACAAAAATAACCGAGGCGGTTGGGAAAGTTTTGCCCGCCGTCGTTTCCATCACAATCGCGAAGGAGGTGAAAGACATTACCAAAGATCTGCCTCTCGAATTTTTCAGATTGCCCCATTATCAGGAATTTCTGGAGCACGAAATCCAGCATGCGCAGAAAGACGACAAAGGCCGGATCAAAGTCGGCGGGGGTTCTGGATTTTTCATATCCGATGACGGGATAATTTTGACGAATCGGCACGTTGTTCAGGATAAGCATGCAACGTATGATATCGGCGCCTCCGACGGAAAAAATTTTGAAGCGGAGGTCGTCGCGCGCGATCCCATCAACGACGTTGCAATTCTAAAGATAAAAAATCTTAACAAAAAAGTTCAATCTATAAAAATCGGTGCGACTAAGAATTTAATATTGGGGCGAACCGTCATCGCCGTAGGAAATGCCTTGGGCGAATTCCAAAATACCGTCTCAACCGGCGTCGTATCTGGGCTATCACGCTTCATCTCAGCTGCGGCCGACGTCATGGGGCACCAAGAGCGCCTTCGCGGGCTTATCCAAACTGATGCCGCGATCAATCCAGGAAATTCCGGCGGACCGCTTGTCAATCTCGATGGAGAGGCGATAGGGATAAACGTCGCGGTCGTCTTCGGAGCGCAGAATATCGGATTCGCGATACCAATTGAGCGCGCGAAAAGAGATTTGGAAGAAGTTAAAAAATTCGGACGAATAAGGAGGCCTTTTCTCGGAGTGCGTTATATGCTTCTCAATAAGTTCCTGCGCGACCGCTTTTCGCTTCCAATAGACCACGGGGCGCTCGTGATTAATGAAGGGATTCCGGGAGATATGTCCGTCATACCGAATTCTCCAGCCGCTAAAGCAGGCCTTAAGGAATTTGACGTAATCACGCGCTGTGACGGAAAGGAAATTACAGATAAAGAAACGCTCGAAGATATACTTTCTGGACACGAAATCGGAGACGAGCTTGAATTCAAAATTTTCAGGCAGGGAAAAGAAGAATCCTTCAAATTAAAGCTTGAAGAGTTTCACAAAGAGGTTTAGATTCGGCTACGCTTTGATTTCCAAGAGCTCCTTTAGCTTCAGCTCATCGAAACCGACGACGATTTTCCCGTCTATCTCGATTACCGGAACTCCCAACTGCCCCGATTTTTTGACCATATCTTCTCTTGCTTGAACATCTTGGGCGACATTCAGTTCCTTATATTCAATCGCGTTATTTTTAAATAATTCTTTTGTATGCCTGCAATAAACGCAAGTCGGAGTCGTATAAATTTTCACATCGTGCGCCATGTTTTCAATTATACCCCGAAAACTCCTCAAATCTAATATCATCTCTGGATATCTTTAATTCCTCAAGCGCTTTGCTCATAGCTCCCGCCATCTCTGGAGGCCCAACCACGTAAAAAATTGCGCCTGCTAATTCTCCGGCGCTTTTCTTGATGAATTCAGCATCGACGTAGCCTTCTCTATCGGTCATTCTGGTATAAAGTTCAAAATTTGGATTTTCGCGCTGCCACTTTTCTAAATCTTTAAGAAAAGCGGCGCCTTCTCGATTGCGATTTGAATAAATAAGCTTTATTTTATGGGGCAGTTTTCGCTCCATCGCGTCTTTTATAATGCTTCTGGCTGGAGTAATCCCAATTCCCCCAGCGATAAAGACAGCTTTTTTGTCTTTATTCTCATGAAGAGTAAAATCTCCGAAAGGCCCCTCCATTATTGCTTTTGTGTTTAAGGGAACTTCAGCCAAAGATTTCTTGAAAGCAGAGCCAGTCATTCGCGTCGCCACCATCAAAATCCCTTTGTCTTGAGGACTAGACGCAATGGAAAAATCGCGATGCGCGTTTTCCAAAAAAACTTCCACATATTGTCCGGCACGAAAATTAAAATCTGGAGGCGTCCGAAAAACAAAAGCCATTGTCCCCTCGGCAACTGGAAAGCGATCTTTCAATTGTAAAAAATTATGTGCCATGTGCCATAATAGGTATATTATATAGCATAAGGCCTCAAATTCATGCATATCCAAAAATTGATTGAACAATTTGGATATACGCCAAACGAAGCCAAAGTCTATTTGGCTGCTCTGAATTTGGGCGAGGCGACTGTTTCCGAAATATCCGAGAAAGTAAAAATGCCAAGGACGAGCGTCCAGATAATCGCGAACTCCCTTCACAAGGAGGGGCTGATAAATTTTTATGTGAAGCGGCGCTACAAATATTGGATCGCTGAAAGCCCAGAAAAATTTTTAACCCGTTTGCGCGAGCAAGAAGCGGCGCTCCGCGCGGTTTTGCCGGAGCTGCAGGCAATCCGCCGCAATAAAGGCGACAGCAAACCAACGGTAAAAGTTTTTATCGGCGAGGAAGAAATTAAATTGATCCTCGACGACATAATCGCGACCAAACATCACTTTCTTGTAATCTCGGCCTGGGATGATTGGGTCGACTTTTTTGGAAGCGAATATGTCAATGATTTTATCAATTTGCGAAAAAGTCATTTTCTAAAAGTGCGTCTTCTTGTAGCGAAGAGGCCTGATGCGATAATAATGAAAGAAAAAGACGAGAAGGAGCTGCGCGAAACGAGATTTTTGCCAGAAGATGCCCGAATCAACAATATGAATTTTATATACGCAAATAAAGTTGCCCTCATTTCTCTGGATAAGCGCCGGCCGACGGGTGTTTTAATTGAAGATAAGGATATCACAAATACAATGACTGTATTTTTTGAATGCCTCTGGAAGCAAAGCGCCGAATAAGGGATGACCGGGGTTTAATAGACAATGGAATCCGCGCACCGAGCGCGGTGTTCTATTTTTAAATAGATGATAAAATATAAGCATGAAACAAAAATCAATTTCAGAACTTATGAATTTGGGCGGGAAAACCGCGATCGTGACGGGCGGAGCCATGGGCATCGGGCTCGGTATTGTTTCGCGCCTAGCCGAAGCCGGGGCGAACGTTTTGATAGCGGATTTGGATGAAAAAGAAGGCGAAAAATCTGCGGACGGGAAAAGAGTAAAATTTTTAAAAACAGATGTTTCCAAAGAGGAAGATGTCAAAAAAATGGTTGAAGTGGCTGTCAAAGAATTCGGCGGGCTCGATATCGTGGTCAATAACGCGGGAATTTATCCGCAAAAGCACGTTTCGGAGATGACTAAAGAAGATTTTGACAAAGTTATGTCCGTCAATCTGCGAAGCGTTTTTTTATGCACGAGGGAAGCGAGCAAGCAGATGATCTCGCAGGGACGCGGCGGGAAAATAATCAACATAACTTCGATTGACGCGCTACATCCCTCAATGATCGGACTTGCGCACTACGACGCATCCAAACACGGCGTTTGGGGATTTACAAAAAATTCCGCGCTTGAACTTGCGGAGCATAAAATTTGGGTGAACGCGATCGCGCCCGGAGGCATCGCGACGCCAGGTGTCGCTAAAATGTCTCCGGCTGGAGCAAGTATGGAAAAATTCCTCGCGGCTTTTCTCGCCAAAATCCCGATGCGGCGCATTGGAGAGCCGGATGACATAGGCAAAGTCGCTCTTTTTCTCGCCTCCGATCTCTCGTCATATATGACGGGCTCTCAAATCGTCGTTGACGGCGGGGTGCTTTTGTCGTGATTTATCTTATTGAACATCGAATGTTCAATTCGGCATTAGAATCGAAATTTATTCGAAATTAGTAGTGCTCCGGATTTAATAAATGTATCAATGCAGTGATTACTGCTTGCTTGCTATATCCAGTCCTATCTAGCCTTCCTTTGGTGAGAACTCCGATCATACCTTCCCTTTCTCCGATATTTTCATCATTAGAAAATCCAACTTCCTTTGCCGCTTCATCGATTTCATAATCCTTACTAAAGACCAGATCAATCATAGATTTTGGATATTCAAAGGCGGAAGATCCGCCCAAGTGGAAATTTTTGCCGTCGAAAATTGCGCATTAGTTATATCCATGTATCCGCTTTTAGTCTTCGGGACTTCAATAAGTCCGCTCTCGAGCCCAACCGAAAGGTCGCAATCCTTGAATGCTTTTTCTGCTCTATTCATTGCGCCTTGAACAGTCTGCTCCATATTCTTCGGCTGCTTATGAACGCCGGGATCAACTTCGACAGAAACAATTTCTGCCTTAGAAAATTCTGGAAACTCCGAGAGAGCTTCTTTAACTGCCCGTACCTTAGTCTCGTTTTTTGATCCAACATTTACTTTCATGGCCTTAAAATATCACAATATATCATACTATGCACCTCATTTCATTTAAGAAAGTTCTAACTCCCGTTAGGGGTTAAAAAATTATCATTAAAAATTCTCCTCTTTGAGCTCGGATTGGCGTAGAATTGACCTGAAAGTTCCAAGCGGGATTTCTTTGCGGTTTGCGGGGACGATTACCGTTAACGTCTTTCTGCCAATTTTTCTAAATTTAACGTGACTACCTCTTTGAGAAACATAAATAAAGCCCTCTCTCTGAAGGACTTTAACGATATGGCTTGAAGAATAAAGCTTAGGCACGGCTTAACGAAACCTCAACCAATTCTGGACGTTCAACTTTGCTTATCTTTGATGGCGACTTCAAATCTTCAAAATACAATTCAAGCGCTTCATCAAGATTCCCAAGAGTCTCTTTTCTTGTCTTCCCAAAACTTGAAACATCAACATTAAGACATTGGGCAACGTAGTATTTACCTTCTTTCCAAACAACTGATTTTAAGCCCGTGATTTTCATAAGGGTATTATATAGATCAGGAGTTTGAATTTCAAGTCATTCCCATAAATCTGGGTGCACCATTCCATTTATAAAATAATAGAGTCTGGTACACTCCAAAAATATAGTCGCTTCGCTCGTTATTTTTGGGTGCATGGCGGGACGGCTTTCGAACCTATGATTGGGAGCGGGCAATCCCCGTGCCTGAATTAATGATAAAACAAATTAATCATTTATTATTATTGGTCTGACATTTCGGGTAAGGGCGGGTATACCCCCTTTTGACCCCCCTGCCCCTTTGTATATAACAATGATTGAGAAAACATTAAATCTACAAAAATTTTTATAAAATTTTAAAAGTTTTTTGATTTATCTATGATATTTTGACTATTGCTTATTTTTTGGGTTAAGCGGATATCATTGAATCTAGCGCTATTGAGAGTTTTTGAGACTTCAAAATATTCCATTTCCTTTTCGGGATAGGGATCAAGCATTTTCAAAGCTTTGATCGGATCTAAATCCGCATCGAGCCACGCATCCTTCTCTTTCATATTGAGAATCACCGGCATGCGATGATGAACCTTAACCGCCATCTTATTTGGAGTTGTCGTGATAACGGCAAATCTTTCTTCGCCTTCGTTTTGTTCCCACAGTCCAGCAAATGCAAAAGGCATCTGCTTTTTCAGGATAAACCTGTACGGAATTTTGCCTTTGTCCGTTTTCTTCCATTCATAATAGCCATCCGAAATAACAAGGCATCTCCTCTCCTTTAAATCCTTCTTGAAAGTTGCCTTTTCTTTTAGCGTCTCGGCTCGGATATTTATGAGCCCGTCTTTTCGTTTTATATTCGAATGTTCCAACCATACCGGCTTAATTCCCCAAGGCGCCAAAATAATATGCAGTGGATCTTTATTCAATATGACCGGAAGGCTTTGAGAAGGAGCTGCATTATAATTCGGTTTAAAAGTCTCCTCGAATTTCGCATCGAAGTAATCTTCGAGCATTTCTTGACTAGTGCCTATGGAGAATCTTCCACACATATTGTTATTTGACAAGCAATACCAATTGGATATAATCAATAAATCATTCGAAAACGTCGCGCTTCGCGGCGTTTTCTTTATGCTTTGCTTGCTCAAAGCTAGTCTCCACCCCCTGTGTGCTTTGAATAAGAAGTTTAAAGTTATTCATTTCAAGGAGGCGGACACGTGGTGCTTTTTGTGTTTTTATATATCTGCTTTCTTCTGAATTTATTAGACTTCTCAAACGAGTTGAAAATCTTTTTTCATTCTTACTAGTTTCTTTGACGGTTGAGACAAATGTAACGCGTGCTCCAAGACTAACTAATTTCTCCGCCAAGTAACAAAAATCTCCATCGCCAGTGAACAATAATATTTCAGTTTTTGGCTTTGCAAATTCCAAAGCATCGCAAGTTATTTCGACATCAAAATTGGCTTTTCGCCTACTGCCATAGATGATAGGGATGTCATTTATTTCTTTGCATTTATAACACTCCAAATTCCACTCTCTCACCGGCGTGTCATTTTTATGTTCACAATATGCACATACGTAAGTAACTACTTTCTCTTTATTCTTGTGTGAAAATATTTGTTTTGTTTTGACACTGTAGCCAATGTCTGAAAGTTTTTTGAAGCGGTTTTTATATATGCGCGAGTCTGTGCCTCCCTCATAGTAAAAAATATTAGCGCACTGCCATTTTCCACCTGAAAAGAAATTAAATAGTTTTTGCCAATCAATATAAAATTCAAGGGCAGTACTTGCAGTTCCTTTGGTATTTGCAACATCTATAAACGCGTGCCTTTCCATTGCAGAATTATCAAGCCGTTTTCTAAAAAAATCAAGTTTAAAAACAAGATATACACAGCCAAATTAGACGAGTGAACAACCGTTCACTTATACTGTCCCCTATGGGCAAGACGTATTTCGATAAAATCAGGGACTTCTATAACAAGAGGCGCCGGATGCCAAGCTACAGCGAGATAATGATGCTTGTGGGTTTTAAATCGAAGAACGCGGTATATCGGTTAGTCGAGAAACTCGTGAGCGAGGGACTCGTGAGCAAGGATAGACAAGGAAGACTGATCCCATCAAAAAGATTCGGCGAGATACCTATGATTGGGGAAATTGAAGCCGGATGGCCGTCCCCCGCCGAGGAGGAGCTTCTGGATACTATGACCCTCGATGAATTTTTAATTCAGAACAAAGAGGCGACGTATATGATAACTGTTAAAGGAGACTCTATGAAAGACGCGGGCATTCTTCCAAACGATATTGTTTTGGTTGAGCGCAAGAATGAGGCGAAGGACGGCGAGATCGTTATCGCAGAAGTAGACGGCAATTGGACTATGAAATATTTCCGCAAGCGCGGAAAGGAAATTTACTTGGAAGCCGCAAACAGTAAATTTAAAAAGATTTTTCCAAAGGAGGATTTGAAAATAGCAGCAGTCGTTAAGGCAGTTATCAGAAAATACTCGTGAGCGAACAGCCACTACACTTGCGCTCATTTCCGAAAGCTATTCTACATATCGATGGGGATGCGTTTTTTGCGTCATGCGAGCAGGCGCGAAATCCAAAACTCAAAGGAAGGCCGGTCATTACCGGAAAGGAAAGAGGAATTGTCGCCTCAATGAGTTACGAAGCAAAGGCGCTTGGAATAACCAGAGCTATGCGCCTTCGGGATGCGCAAGCGCTTTGCCCCGCTCTCGTTGTCCTTCCCTCGGACTACGAAACATACAGCATCCTTTCAAAACGAATGTTTAATATCGTCCGAAGGTATACGCCGGACGTTGAAGAATATTCTATTGATGAATGCTTCGCGGATATTACCGGACTGCAAAGACCGTTGCATATGCCGTATGAAGATATTGCGGAGAAGATTAAACACGAATTAGATATTGAATTGGGATTCACTTTTTCCATCGGACTCGCACCCTCGAAGGTTCTCGCAAAGTTAGGATCTAAATGGAAGAAGCCATCCGGCCTTACTTCAATTCCTGGAAGGCATATCCATCATTATTTAAAGGAGTTTTCCGTTGAGAAAGTCTGGGGAATTGGAGCGCAGACGACGGCATATCTGAATAAACATGGAATAAAAACCGCGCTCGAATACGCACAGAAAAAAGAGGAGTGGATCAGAGAATACTTAACCAAACCGCATATAGAAATTTGGCAGGAGTTAAATGGATATTCAGTAATCCCGCTCGATACCGCAGTCAAGACAAGCTACCAATCCATACAAAAAATCAAAACATTCTCCCCAGCTTCCAATAATAAATCTTTCGTCTTTGCGCAATTATCAAAAAATATCGAAAACGCTTGCATGAAGGCAAGGAGATATAAGCTAGGCGCGGAAGGAGCGATTGTTTTTCTCCGGACGCAGGAATTTAAAGACAGGGGCGTTGAGATAAAGTTCAGCAGACAAACTAACTTCTCTCACGATATCATCGGTCTTACAAAATCCGCCTTCGAAGATATTTTTAATCCAAACATTCTTTATCGCTCTACCGGAGTAGTGCTTTTTAAGCTCAAGGAGATTGATGACAGCCAAATGGACTTATTTGGAGAAGCTATCAGAGCAGAAAGAATGACGAAAGTTTACGAAAGTATTGATGCTATTCGAGATAAATACGGAAAGCATACGCTTTTTCTTGGCTCTAGCTTTGCGGCAAATAAATTCGCACAGCACTTGGGCGAGCGGGGCGACCTTCCAGAACGCAGAGGATTTTTACTCAAGGGCGAGACAACGAGAAAGAGACTTGGTATTCCGGTCTTTCTGGGACAAATTTCTTAGCGCCCTCGGGAAGATTCGAACCTCCAAATCAGGGATAGAAACCCTGCGGTTTATCCAATTAGCCTACGAGGGCTTGGTGCCGCAGGAGAGGATCGAACTCTCTACCTCTCGCTTTTCAGACGAGCGCTCTCCCAATGAGCTACTGCGGCAAATAAAAAACCACCTACAAAATACCATTTAAGTTAAATGGCTATGTGGTGGTTATCTTCTAAACGATTGTAGTTTTTTCATATTTTTTCAGACTTCTGGGGGAACCGCCACCTCCCCATCGGCCATTCAAGGGTTGAATCTCCTTGACGACACCATGCCAGCGGGCGGATTTTCTGCTCTTCAAAAGCGTAGTGCTGGAGGGGCTCCCCTAAATATACCCTCATCTCCGAAGAACGTATTTGTACCGTCTTCTCCGCCAGCGGGAGGAGCTTCCATTGAAGGAATTTCTGGCGTCAGCACTATTTCTAACTTACCAGATAGAATCGAAAATTTCAATCCATATTTGGCGTCTCGGGCGATATCTCCGTCTACTCGTCCGTGTCCTGTGGCAACTTCACTAAGATTTCCCATTCTCCTTCCTCGGGAGGTTGTGGCCTGGCTCCCGCTCCGGCAACTTTTTCAAACAAACACTTTTCATCGTTCGCCAACCCAAGAATAGTGAGATGGAAAAAGAACATCTCCCATCCCTTCTCTATTCCCTCTGCATCCTCTTTAATTTTCCCATCTGCAGATCCAACTAATTCTCCATTCACAAATTTATCTCCTCTGTACGACAAATCAAATGTTGTAATCGTAATGATTACATGGCTATCTCCACCATACTGGTTCCGGTAGGTCATAGACCATTGCCCTTTTTCTGTAATAAAAGTCGAAAGGTCGGGGTTATATATCGCACTCCCCATGGTTCGTGATCCATCGGATTCGGTTCGAAATTTGCTAAAGAGAATATTCAATGGGAATACCCATAGCTCCTCTCGACCTTCTACCACGAGATGCTTCGGACAATATCCGAACAGCACACCTTCCTCCAATGCTTCGCCCGCTCTCTTTTTGAACTCATTATCTATTTCCATAAAAAAATTCCTCTATTAATGAGGAAAGATTTTCTGCGCGGACTAGACGCAAACATATCTTTCCTGATATTACTTACGCAATATCAGTTGGATTTAGCACCTTACATTCGCAGGTTGCTGTGGGGTCATTGAGCCAATTCTCTACCGCCACTCTTGATAGCTATTCAGTTGTATTTACACTATAGCAAATTCATTCAAAAATGCAATTATCAGCAACAAGCTCCTCGTGCTAGTCCCTTCATCCAGTTCGCGCGCAAGCCCGCTCGTTCTCGTCAAACTTGTCGGAATCAAGCCCCTCGCTTTCCAATTTTTCTCTTATCTCTTTTTGCCACTCTTTTTCTTCGTCCATAATTTTTTACAGCTTTATGAATTAAAGGGGCGAGGAGTTGTGATTTTTTAGGTATTCCTTGATTCTGTCACGATCTTCATTTTCCTGTTCATTTTTTAGATACAGCTGGATAAATTCGATTTTCGTAGATGTAGCATGTAAGGCGTAAATAATTCGTAAGGATGATCCCCGCAAATACTGACAAAATAACCGTGCCTTGATAACGGTTGCTTGTTCGGTTTTTGTTATGACATTAAAATGCTTCCCGCTACCGAGAGGAATTTCTGATACGATCTTTTTAAATTCAAGCAAATCATCCGGCAGGGATCTATATTTTTTTGATAATCGCTTGAAGTCCTTTGAAAATTCATTGGTTTCACTAAAGTTCATCGTCATAATTTCTTACAGAGTGATCCTCGTCTCGGTAGAAGACGCTTTCGTAGCTGATCGTCTCTCCCGACTTATGCACGCGCCAGGGCACATCGCTGTGTGAATAAGCAGACAGTTCATTGGCGTTTTTGTCTGATAAACGAGCGAGAACCTCGTCAATATGTTTAATCTCCTGCGCTGAGAGATTCTTGAGATCAGATTCTCTACGCGGAAGATATTTTTTCTGATCATACTGAAAATAGCTGCTTTTAACGCGCTCAACTTCTCCTTTTTTCTCCATTCCCTCAATAATTTTCTTAAATTCAACGGGAGTCGGACCATAATGATTTTTTATATATCGCGCCCCGGTAAGCTGGCTTTCAAACTTCTCATAAAAATCAAAATCAATAAAATAAAGGAGTTTATAGAGAGCGGTCTCCCCGATATTCGGCTTTGCTCCAATCTTGCTTAAAACATATAGAAGCACCTCCTTGAATTTATTTACATTCGCCCGAGGCATAATAATACGGATATCGCTTTCTTTCTCTTTTACCCTTTCTCTTTTTAGCACTACATCGGGAAGAATAGAGGTTTCGTCTCCAAGAAAATCTTCCAAGCTCAACCCGAAGATCATGGCAAGTTTTCTTGCCTCCGGCACAGTGATGTCTCTTTCTCCCTTCTCAATTTGCATATAAGTAGGGCGGGAAACCTCAAGCTTCTCTGCAAGGTATTTTTGAGAGAATTTATTCTGTTCGCGTAGCTCCTTTATTTTTTTGTATAGATTCTTAGCCATGTATTTATAGTACCATATTACTCATGTAAAGAAAACTTGTCAGGTGGATAAGTAAAAGTCCTTGACATCTGTTTTATTTTTCAACAACTTTAATCTCCTCCGGGGTGAGGCCGTAGAGTTTATAGACGAGCGGACTAATTTTTCCACTGACTTTAACTCGCATATGGATTATTTCAAGCGCTTTGCCGAACCGGAAAACTTATAACCAGAAACTGTGCCCGTATCTTTTATAAAATTTAAGTGACTCTTAATAACATACTGCAAATTATCCATACATTTTAGGGTATTGTCCTTATAAACATCGAGAGCGTCAAGGTCATGTTTTGGGTGCACAAGATTATTAGCTATTACAGCAATTTCATTCAATTTTTTCTCAGCCGTTTTGTTAATTGGATATTTACCATGAAATAGTTTTGAATCTCGACATGTTTTTACTAAATCTATAATCCCTTTTATCATCGGCTTTCGTCCTTTTTTCTTTGGATAATATATTTCGAATCCTTTTCCAACTTTTAACAAAATACGTATGAGTGCCTGCTCTGCGGCCGTACGGCAAACAATAATAGAAGAATAATAATACCCCAGGACATAAAGTTCTTGAGCGTGAGTAAATAGATCGAAATAATTTCCGTCATAAACCATCACACCCCGATATCTTTGAGATACGGTTATGTGTCTTGTCCACATTGCCGATAATTCTTTCTCAAGTCCTGTACGCCAACCATGCAAAAATTCCTTCTTTTCCTGCTTACGCATCTCAAGAGGTAAATATCCACCTCCACGAATTTTGTGTGTTGTTGTTATTCTAAATTTTTCTTCGAGCCCTCCGATTTTTTTGAAATCCGCATCCCAAATCCACCAGTCCTTATTAAATTGAATAACTAAGATTTTTGCTGAATTCTTGCTGAGTTTTTGATCATGCCACTTAACATCTTCAATTTCATGTAAATCTACATTGATTGCTTTGCCGGTATCGCTTGGGCTAACCTTCCTATTCTTGAATTCAAGCATAACCTGAACATTGTTATCGAGATAAACCTTGTGTTTCCTGTCTGGTAAAATCTCAATTCCGGCCGCACTAAAACCTTTTAGACTCAAGCGTTTTAATTCCGGTTCTATATATTCTTTAACCGCTTTATTAACAGCTTGGCCAAAGCTTTGATTCTTTTCAATGTTTTCATTTGGTATAAAGACTGCCATATTTTAATTCGCTTCAACAATTTTAATCTCCTCCGAGGTGAGGCTATAGAGTTTATGGACAAGCTGACCAATCTATTCAAGATGATAAATCATATGTGGATAACTAACTTATTACATCTTCGGTAAATCTTCGGTATACTACTAGTATAGGAGAGTAAGGATACCGAGTCAATCACTTATGATCACTTTAACTAAGCGACAAAAGCAAATATACGATTTCATCGAGTCCTATATCAAAAAGAGGGGTTTCTCCCCAACTTTAGAAGAAATAAAAAAGCATTTTCGTCTTTCTTCGCTTTCAACGATTCATCAACATATAGAAACATTGGCAAATAAGGGTTACCTTGCAAAGGATGACAATCTAGCCCGCGGTATTAGCCTAAAAGAAAGAGCATCTGATCTCGTGATGATTCCTCTTTTGGGTACTATCGCCGCTGGTGAGCCCATCGAGGCGATACAGCAAAGTGAATCTATAGCTGTACCAAAATCGAAAATACCTACTCACGGCGAAGTATACGCGCTTCGCGTAGCCGGAAATAGCATGACTGATGAAAATATCAATGATGGGGACGTTGTTCTGGTCAAACAACAAAGTGTTGCTGAAAATGGCCAAAAGATTGTCGCATTGATTAATAATTATGAAGCAACTCTAAAGCAATTTTATCAAGATCGTAAGGGCATTAGACTAGAACCCGCAAATAAAAGCTTTAAGACCATTACTATCCAAAGAGATCAGGAGTTAGCGATCCAAGGAATAGTTCTTGATGTTATAAAAAGTGGTGGTGAGATAAAAGAAAACCCGACCCTATTTGAAGAAGAAATAAAAAGAAACAAAACGCTCCCCATTAATCAGATCATATGCGGAGATGCGATTTCCCATTTACAGAGACTACCCGACGAATCTATCGATTTAATAGTTGCTGATCCGCCATACAACTTATCCAAAGGAAATAATATTCACTTTAGTAATGGCGGGGGCTTAAAAGGATTTGGTGGAGAATGGCATAAAGCGATGGAGGGTTGGGATAATTTACCATTATTAGATTATTTCAATTTTTCCATTAAGTGGCTAAGAGAAGCAAAAAGAATTTTGAAACCCACGGGATCAATATTAGTATTCGGTACATATCACAATGCAGGGATAATAAATCTGGTGTTCCAGACTCTTGGAGTTGAAATAATAAATGAAATTGTTTGGTATAAACGGAATGCTTTCCCCAACCTAGCTGGCCGCCGTTTTACGGCTAGTCACGAAACTTTGCTCTGGGGTCATACTGGGATCAAGAAAAGGCGTTACTACTTCAACTATAAACAATCCAAGGAGTATTATGATCCTTCTGATTTACTGAAACAAAAAGGGAAGCAAATGAGAACGGTTTGGGATATACCGAACAATAAAGAATCGCGTGAAATTAAATATGGTAAACATCCTACGCAGAAACCTCTGAGCGTGTGCAAAAGAATTATTGCTTTGTGCTCTCAACCAGGGGATGTCGTTTTAGCACCATTTGCTGGTGCCGGCAGTGAGTGTATGGCAGCAAAAGAAAGCGGAAGGCAGTATATTGGAATCGAACTTGATCAGAAGTACGTTGATATAGCCAACGAGAGATTACGACACGCAGACAATCAACAACCTTTATTCAAACAATCATGAAAAGACTACCGCCATTAATAAAATGGAGTGGGAGTAAGCAATCACAAGCAATATTTATAGCTTCTTGCGCCCCAAATAACTTCAATACCTATTACGAACCATTTTTGGGCGGTGGTGCTGTAGTGGGAATTTTACAACCCCGTAAAGCAGTGTGTTCTGATATTAACAACCCACTTATTGCTCTCTGGAAATTGATAAAAGAGAAGCCAGGGTTAGTAGTTAAAAACTATGGAGAAAACTGGAACGAGTTACAAAAAGAAGGTTATAAATTTTTTTATAAAGCCAGAGACAGGTTTAATCACGGCGAATCTCCGCACGATCTTCTTTTTTTATCAAGAACCTGTGTAAATGGTCTAATAAGATATAATCAGCAGGGAAAATTTAACAATTCTCTTCACTACACTCGTAAGGGAATCCATCCAGATCGATTTGCAAAAATTGCCACGGACTGGAATCAGAGAATAAAGAATTGTGTATTTCTAACAACAGATTACCGTAAGGCAACAAAAAATGCCCGACGGGACGATTTTATATACTTAGACCCGCCTTATTTTAATACTCGAGGAAGATACTTTGGTACTATCAATTTTGAGGAATTTCTTAACTATCTTTCAGGCCTTAATGATAAAGGCATTAAATTCGCGCTTTCATATGATGGAATGAGGGCAGACAAAAACTATATTGTAGAGATTCCAAAAACTCTTTATAAAAGACACTTGCTCGTACCATTTGGAAATTCTACTTTCAAAAAAGTTCAGGACAGAAAGGTAGAAAAAGTTTACGAATCTCTTTACTTAAATTTTTAATAAAATTTCAACTCTATTAACTTAGGATATCGAGAAGCAAGCTTTTTGATTACCCCAGCTAAAGGCTCGGCCTTTTCCGTCATAAGAATATAGATAATTGTCGCAACTCCATCGTTGCTCTTGAAATTTAGACCGAAAGCGAGATCAGCCTTAGTATTTTTTATCGCCGAGGCTAAATCTTTCGGATTTTGCATACGAAATGCTACCGCGGATAGTATGTTAAACTTTCTCTCAAATCCGGCACCGCTAAAAGGTGACCATTTCTCATTTTTAACGCGTGTAGATATAGGATCGCTGCGGAGTAATTGACTAACATATTTTATAAGTCTGGGGCCGACATTTTTCTCCAGTCTTGATTGAATATCCTTCGATTCTATTGATAGTAAAAACGAACCGCCTCGAATTTGAACTAAGTGATCTGGTCTTTTTGAATCCGCGCCAGAGACTCTTGGCAATGATGTCCACCTAAATTCGATGTCACCTTTAAAGTCAAGGATATTGATTCCGCTCCAGTCGCCTCCTGGCGGATTACAAAGGGCTTCATATACGCCATCTTGAATTGCTTCAGAAAAAAGTAGGTGCATAATAGAATCAATGTCGTGCTCTCCAAAAATAGGAGTAGTCGATGCAGCAATCAATGGAATTTCTTTAGATTTTGTTTTGACCTTCTGATTTATAAAGCCTATAGTTTTAACTTTTTTACTGGTAGAGCTATCTATCAAAATCCCATCGCTTAAGTTAACTATGGCTTCCCAAAGTCCATTTATAGACGCCAACCTCTTCATGTCGCCTTGTAATTGATTCCATACTTCACTTTTAGCGGGACCATATACAATCGAAAGTAAATCCAAATCTTTTGTCCCAAAAACCATTCTCGCTAATGGCACTAGACCCCTATCAGGCCGTGAATCATCCCCTCGAGGTTTAAAACCAGCAATCCATACTAGGACAAGGTGACGATTTGAATCTGCTATCCATCTAATAAATTCATTACTTACCCGACTTCCATATAACTTTTTAATATCACTTGCTAAAGTTGATCTTTTATCTTTTGAAACTAGACAAATTGGCATTTCTTTTGAGCCAACTGCCACAACCTTATTTTTGTTCACTAACTTGAGTAATTTAAGAAATGTTGTTGTGAGTGATTTAATTCCGAGTTTTTTATTCCACGGCAACTTTCTTAAAATTAGCCAATCCGCTTTTTCGGAACCACCCTCCTTTTTATAAAAAGTTTCCCACTCGACAGGATCTAGGGTGTCCTTTCGTTTTCTTTGTTTGGCAAGAACCCCAACCATTTCTATCAACTTTTTTTCAAGCTTTTCTATGGAACTTTTGCGATCACCCTCTAACAAGATTGCTTTTACTAAGTCTGCCGCATCCTGAGAACCTAAAATTGCCGAAAATTCATCTGCGACCCCAGTGCTAATAGACGGACTTGGAATATATACGGGTAACGAAATGGTTTTTGTTTCAATTCCTAGAGTGGCGTATGCAAAAGGAACAAGGGGATTCGGAAATCGCGGCGCCTTCAAAGTTCTATCAGACCCAAGCTCATGCCCTCCAAGTTCAGTAAAATAAAGATAGGGAATTCCAGCATAAGCCAAAGCAAGCGCCCGTCCTGTTCTCTGCCAAGCATTATTACCTGCCGGCAAGGCGCCGCTGAATTCGAGGGCCAAAATTGGATACTCATAATTCTGCTTTGCGTCGAATTTTGTAATAATCGCATCAGGAGCTTCTCTTAGCGGCGCACCTCGCGCAGTCAGATATTCAGTAATAGAAAATCTCCATCTGCCGTATCCAGGAAACAACTGGATTAAAAACTGTATTTGATGATTAGTCTCAACAGAGTAAATTGGCGCATAAGCAGGGCTTTCATGGACAATTTTATAATCCTCTTTTCCATTTAACGAAAAAGACAAAAGTTTAAGTGCGTTTTCGCACTCTAAAATATTATCCCCATGTATTCGAAGATGATGAATAGTATTGCCCATTTACACTTGCAACGATAGCAAAAAGACGGTTGCGTGTAAATGGGAATTTTATGGTTTGACGAGAATGATTTCTTGCGTCCGCTGGACAATTTTAAAAGACCTATAATACCATAGATCTTTTAAAATTAGGCAAAAACCTGTTTACAGCAGTTTATCCAATTTCTCGAAGTCAAGAATTGTCGCTCAAATCCGCCCCGTGCTTCTGCGGCGAGAGCGGAATGGAGTGGCGATTCAGGTACGCTATGATTTAATTTCCTTTTTGAATTCGAGAATCGCCTGCTTGAACCGGCTAATCGCCTTTTGGTCTGGAAACGCGGTCTGCAAAGGAATTCTCAGCGCAAAGCCCTTGGAGGAATACATGTATTCCTTGCTTTTCATTCCGGCATACCCTTTTAATTTTTCATACAGGGCATCGGCCACATTTTGATCAATTTTACGCTGGATGTTGCCGAACCGAAAGCTCACCGCCCCATCGCTCCATACGGTAAAAACCGACGCTTTATTTTCTCCCTCCCAGGGAATTACTTTGAATGTGAAAGTACCCTTATCTGCCCCGCTTCCCCACTCAACCGAATCAGCATTCTCTTTGGAGAACTTGTAAAGCTCCGACAGAGTGGCAAGTGCCGTTTTGTCTTGAATCTTTGCTTGCGCATCCTGGAAGAACGACTCCTTATCCCATTCTCGATACTGCCGCTTGCCGGATGACGATACGGCAATGTCTTTTTTCACTTCAGCGCCAAAGATTCTGGGAATCAAGATTTCGTATTCTTCGTGTTTGTAATATTCAAGCTCCACCGCAAAGATATCGAATCTGCTGTTTTCGTTGATGAAGATAATGAGATCTTTCAATTGGTCGTGAAGCTTGTCCATAAGAACCACGAACCGGAAATTTCCTTTGTTAAGATTCTGCCGAATGTTTTCAAGAAGCGATACTGCTTCCTCGTCTCCAAGTTCAAAGAATTCTTTAAGCCGCTCGCGGAGCGGTATCTTTAATTTTTTATTCACTTCTTCATCGAGCCGCCGGCTAAACTCGTCAAAGTCCAGCCCCTCGCTCCATAACGCCGCACCGTAGTCTAGGACTTGAGCGACAACATATCGCTTGTCCGGATTCTTGTAGAGCTTAGTCTCGATAAGATAGATCTCGCCGTCTTTGTCCACGCCGATGGCATCAATAGGCCCGCTATTCGTTGGGAACTCCCGGGCGAGGATAAGAAGCCGGATATCTTCCTTGATATCGTAGAGCGGAATGCTCTCGGGATTGTCGTATATGTATTGCTGGAGATAATCCTCTTTTTCGAAATTGGATTTTTCTATGCGCTGGGCATTTTTGCCCTTTTTTGAGATGATGATTGCCATATTGTTTGGGTGCCTATCGGGATTTGAACCCGAACCGAGAGTTCCACAAACTCTAGTGCTGACCGTTACACTATAGGCACCATTATTTTTCAAGCTACTTTTTCAAATATCGCCTTCCTGCAGCTGACTTGAAGTATAACTCACGTTTCCTTGCAATTTCAAATGAATCAAATTTTTCCTCATACACGACATTAATATTCTTCATATTTTTTGTAGATAGTGTATGTCCTGCTATGTGCTGTTTTATCCTGCGCTCTAAATTATTTGTAACACCCCGCCCGAACGACGGACTCGTCCAGTCGGGCAGGTATAGGCACCATTATTTTTTTGCAATTCGAAACTACCCAACTATTCTATTACTTAACCGCGCAACTATTCAACCTTAAAAACCAACGAACCCTCCTTGGCGGCTTTGGAAAGCATTATTGCCACCTCCTCTCCCGTTTTTGCGGAACTGACATTTTCTTTGTTGATCTGCATCGATCCGACGACATCCGTAAATTCATTGTCTCCTTTGACAACTTTAACCTTGTCTCCCGTTGAAAGCTTATCGGTAAGCTTGACGACGGCAACGTGAATTTTGTCGTAGTAGTGGGTCACTTTCCCTATTTGCTTATCAGCCATAGATTACAATTAATTTTTATAATCTGCCGACCTTCTTATACCCCCATCCTACACCCATAAAAGATTAATGCAAAAGGTATTCTAAAGCGTGTGCGCGGGGGGAGATTTGAACTCCCACGGTCTTGCGACCACTGGCACCTCAAGCCAGCCTGGCTACCGATTACAGCACCCGCGCGCCAATATGACGTTTCGTTATTCCGACGGAGCCTCTTCTTTCGGAGCCGTATACAAAGTCTGTTTCATTTTCCGGCGCGCCTCGGATTGCGCCTTCTCGCGGACATAATACAGCTTCGCTCTTCTGATATTCCCGCGTCTTAAAATTTCGATCTTCTCTATCACTGGAGAATATAATGGGAAAATTCTCTCCACTCCAATGCCATCGGAAACTTTTCTGACAGTAAAAGTCGCGCCTGCCTCCATTCCGTGCTTCCGCGCGAGCACCAATCCCTCAAACGCCTGAAGTCTCGTTTTGTCCCCTTCTTTAATTTTCTGCCAGACGCGAACCGCATCTCCGGCGTGAAGATCTAATTTTCTCCTCGCCTCTATATCAATCGGCGAAAATTTCGTATCAAAAACCGTAGTCATGATTTGTTATTTTTATCACATGTCCCGATTTCTTGCAAGGCTCGCTCCAAATCCTCGGGCATATCGGCCTCGAGCTTGATTTTTGCGCCACTTGGCCCGCCTTGACTTGCCGCAGGCGAGGCAGGCAACGAAAACTCTATTGAAGAAGCGTGCAAAAATTGGCGCGCGAGGCCGCCAGGACACATATATCTTTTCCCGGAATAAAGCTTGTCACAGACAACAGGATGTCCGATTGCCGCAAAATGCGAGCGGATTTGGTGCGTTCGCCCGGTTTTCGGAAGCGCCTCGACAAACGTGAAGTCATTGAATCTTTTTATAACTTTGTATTCGGTCAGCGCTTCCCTAATTGTTCCCCTTTTTTCGCCGATCGCAACTCTTTTCAGCGGAGTTTTTTTACTTCTCCCAATCGACAATTCAATTCTGCCGGAATTATCTTTGAATTTGCCGACAACTAAAACTTTGTAGCTTTTTTGAATTAGCCGCGATTTAAAAAGATCGCGCAAATACTCCTGCGCCTTCTCATTTTTCGCGAAAAGGATTACTCCAGAAGTTTCCTTGTCGAGCCGATGGACGATTAACAGTTCTGGCCTTTCTTTTAGCGCCCAATAAAAATTTTCTCCTGCGGGCTTATTGGCCGCCAGTAAATTGTCGTCCTCGTAGATTTTTTGCATCTATACCTTAATTTGGTCTGAACCTGGCATAGACACGGAAGCCGCGGCTTTGGCATGCATCCTATTTACCGCGACTCCGCCGCCTATCAGTATCAGAGCGACTACCACGCCGACGCCGAATTTCACGGCGTCGTCGGCGCCAGCCCACCCCAGAGCATATCCATATATAATCCCGAACGCCCCAGACAAAATAATTCCAACACCGATATTCGTTCCGAGGCCAAGCGCGAAACAGAGAATGCCCAAAAGAAGGACGATTATTCCGGCGACGTTAGCGGCTATAAAAATTTTACCGCCGTAAGTCTTGCTCAACTTCGCATATTCTTCCTGCCTATCCTGATATTCCCTTTGCTGTCTTTCGTAACAGGCTTGGTCACCCGTGGCGCAAGAGCCATAATCGCGCGCATAGCTCGGGTATTCCGGCGCGGGAATGAAAATCTTCAAGCCCAAGACGAGAAGAGTTGAAACTATCACCGCGATCGCTCCGCCGATGATGAAATTCATAATTTTATACTTCCACATAGGATCGTTCCTAAACATATATTTTATTTTATTTTTTAATAATAACCTTTAAAAAATTGGAAACAATAAATTAGTGAAGGGAGGACGGCTTAGGCGCGAGTCAATCCGCGATGGAATTTCTACCCTCCGATCATTTTCAAACTGCAAACTCGTCAATTCATAAGTGACCTTGCCCGCCCATTCAGAAGACACTCTTGCTCCCCCGAACGGAAACTCTTTTATATAATTGGGCTTGAGAGTATCGCCCAGCGAGATGACTTCTTCCCAAATGCTTTTTCCATCCTTGTCTAAATAATAAACTTTGATGCCAACATAATTTACGGTTTTATCGCCAGTGTTTTGCACTTTTCCAGTATATGTCCGCAGGCGCGGGTTTGATTGGTAGATATCCTGCAAATAAACTTCATTTGTGAAAGTCACTTTTATTTTCGAGGAGTAATTTTCGGCTTCGTTTGCCTGAGGCGATTCTTCTTTTTCGTTTTTCGAACCGTCCCCATTGCCGGCTTCTCGATAATAAACCACAAACGCCAATCCCAAAACAATCGCTATAGCAAGCAGAACGCCAATGGCCTTAAACTCTTTATTCTTATCCATTTTCTTTATTATACAATTTATTTAACAATACTTCCAGCGGGCACTTCCGCGTCCGGGCCAAGCAAAATCGGCCTGCCTTCGTTATCCGCCGCAAGAAGCATTCCTTGTGATTCAAGTCCCATTAATTTCCGCGGTTCGAGATTGGCAACAACGACTATTTCTTTCCCAATCAAACTTTCCAGTTGATAAACTTTTCCGATTCCAGCGATAATTTGGCGGTTTTCCTCGCCAAGCGAAACTTCAAGCTTAACTAATTTCTCTGAACCCTCGACCCTTTCGGCAGATAAAATCTTCGCCACCCGCAAATCGATTTTTAGAAAATCGGTGTATGAAATCATTCTAAATACGCTTTATCAATCCAGCACCAGATCCATGATAAAGGCGTTCCAGTCGGGAGAGGAATAATAATCGGGTGATTTGTTTCTTTAAAATGCTCCTCGTTATGGGCGTTATGCGACTGGCAGCAAAAAACTCTGCCGCAAGAAGTGCAAAGCCGGAGATTTGTAGCAACATCGCACTTTTCGCATTTCTTCGCGTCTGAAGTGGTAATTTTCATCTCGCCTACATGCGGACAAGATTCTTTTTTGATTTTTTGTGATGGCATAGTATATTTACTTTATCGCGCCCTTAGCTCAGTGGTAGAGCGTTCGCTTGACATGCGAAAGGCCGGAAGTCCGATCCTTCCAGGGCGCACTAGCTTTTCAAAATAATTCCTATCCGTTTCATGGCAACAAATCCGTAGCCCCAAACAATGGGCAGCCATATTGGAATCCCAAGAAAATCCGGCTCCGCGAAAGACTGGTATCCGCTTACTTGCGTTCCAATAACTTCCACCAACCCCCCAATAATAATGCCGTAAATAAAGATGGCAAATTCCGAATTGTCGCCGCGCCATAAAATTAAAACTACAGACAAAATAATATAGATCGCAAAAAGCAAAAAACTATTCTGCCAAAAAAGATAGGAAAACAAAATCCCGAAAAGGATCGGAAGCGTTTCTATGAAAACTTTAGCAATCTTATTCATTTTATTTGGTCGATTTTGGCAGCCATGATAAAATCGTTTTCCGAAAGGCCGCCGATGGCGTGCGTCCAGAGATTCAATATTACCTTATTATATAAAATAGCGAAATCCGGATGGTGCCCCTCTTCCTCCGCTAGCGCGCCGACTTTGTTTGCAAACGCCAAAGCTTCTTTAAAACCCTTAAACTTAAATTCCTTAAAAATTTTCTCCGCGCGCACCAAGTTCCATCCCTTCACTTGATCCAAATATGGTTTTATCTGCTCTGGTTCAAATGGTTTAGTTCCGCCTTCACATGGGATGCATTTTTTACTCAAGAGATCCATAGCGGCCCCACCGGGAATCGAACCCGGATTTACGCCTTGAAAGAGCGCTGTCCTCACCATTAGACGATGGGGCCGGAACTCGTATATATTATAGTAACATGATTATTTTATCCATAGAGACATCCTGCGATGAGACCGCGATCGCACTTCTGAAAGCCGAGGAGACAAAAAGCGGAGTTGATTTTGAAATTCTTTCGGATCAGATCGCATCGCAGGTAAAGATCCACGCGCCTTTCGGCGGAGTTGTGCCGAATCTGGCGAAACGAGAACATATTAAGAATCTGCCGATTTTACTGAAGCGCGCACTTAAGGAGGCTCGGCTTCCACTTGGAAGCCGAGCCTCCAAGTTGGATGCGATAGCCGTCACATACGGCCCGGGGCTTGAGCCCGCCCTCTGGACTGGAATAAATTTCGCGCGCGAGCTCGCGAAGAAATGGAGAGTGCCGCTCATACCGGTAAATCACCTGGAAGGGCATGTATATTCGGCGTTAATGCAAAAATCAAAGTTCAAAATTCAAAATGAAGGTATTTTCCCTTTGCTTACATTAATAGTCTCCGGGGGGCATACGGAATTAGTTTTAGTAAAAAACCATTTAAATTACAAAATTCTCGGCGAGACTTTGGACGACGCCGCGGGCGAAGCGTTTGATAAAGTCGCGCGGATGCTTAAACTCGGATATCCCGGCGGGCCAGAAATATCAAAGCTCGCGAAATTTGGACATCGGATGTCCATAAATTTTCCACGGCCGATGATCCATTCTAAAGATTTAAATTTCTCCTTTTCGGGGCTCAAAACTGCTGTTCTATATAAAATTCGCGAAATGACCCAAACTAAGTTTAGGTCAAAGAAAGTTAAAGCTGATATCGCATCTTCCTTCGAAGAAGCTGTCGTTGATGTTTTGGTCAGAAAAACAATCAAAGCGACGGAACAATACAAACCGCGCGCGATAGCGCTCGGGGGAGGAGTTGCCGCGAATGACAAACTCCGCGAGGAACTGGCAAAAAAATTTCCAAATATTTTATTGCCGAATAAACGTTTTACCGGCGACAACGCCGCGATGATCGCGGTCGCGGGATACTACCGTTTCGCAAAATCTAAAAATTGGAAAAGCTCAAAAAACATCAAAGCGACCGGAAATCTAAGGCTTTCAAAAAGATAGAAAAATTGGCATAATTCAGGAATGCCAAACGATGAATTTGAAAAGCCATACGATCCAAAATCGGTTGAGCCCGAAATTTATAAAAAATGGGAGGAGTCGGGGTTTTTTAATCCGGATAGCCTGACCGATAGAAATGGAAAGACTTTCACGATTGCTCTACCACCTCCGAACGTGACAGGATCTTTGCATATGGGTCACGCTCTAAACGCGACGATTCAGGATATTTTGATACGCAAAAAAAGGATGGAGGGATATAAAACTCTTTGGATTCCCGGAATGGATCACGCCGGAATCGCCACGCAAAATGTTGTTGAAAAAGAATTAAAGAAAGAAGGCAAGACGCGACACGACCTCGGACGCGAGAAATTTTTGGAACGCGTTTTGGAATGGAAAGAAAAGTACGGGAATATAATTTTAGACCAGTTGAAAAAAATCGGGGCTTCAGCCGATTGGTCGCGAGCGCGATTTACGATGGATCCAGAATATGCCAGAGCGGTTGAAGTTGCGTTTTTGCATTATCAAAAGAAGGATTGGATTTATCAGGGCGAGCGCGTAATCAACTGGTGCGCAAGATGCCATACTTCCCTTTCGGATCTAGAATTAGAATATAAAGAAGAGAAGGGAAAACTGTGGTTCATAAAATATCCGATTAAGAATTCGGAAAATTTTATCACGGTAGCTACAACTAGACCGGAAACAATGCTCGGAGATATGGCCGTTGCCGTAAATCCGAAAGACGCGCGATATAAAAATATGATTGGAAAAACTGCCGTACTCCCGATTCAAAATAGAGAAATCCAGATCATTGAGGATCATAAAATTGAAATGGAATTCGGAACTGGAGCGGTTAAAGTAACTCCGAACCATGACGCGACCGACGAAGCGATTGCCATCGACCATAAACTGCCATTCTTGCAGGTCATAAACGAAAACGCGCGGATGACAGACGAAGCGGGGAAAGAATTTACAGGACTCAAAATAAAAGAAGCGCGGGAGAAAGTTATCGCGAAACTCGAAGAACTCGAATTGATAGAAAAAGTTGAAGACTACGCGCACAACGTTGCCGTCTGTTCCCGTTGCGGAACTGTAATTGAGCCTATGCGCTCGAAGCAATGGTTTTTGAAAATGGATGAGCTCGCGAAACTCGCGATCGAAGACGTTAAATCGGGAAAAGTTAAATTCCATCCACAGCGCTGGGAGAAAATTTATTTGGATTGGCTTGAGAATATACGAGACTGGTGCATCTCGCGCCAAATTTGGTGGGGGCATAAAATTCCTATTGATGGCATGGAGGATGTTTTGGATACCTGGTTTTCATCCGCACTTTGGCCTTTTGCCACTCTCGGCTGGCCCAATGACAACTCGAAAGATTTAAAAGAATTTTACCCTACGCAAGTTCTCTCAACTGCGCGGGACATTATTAATCTCTGGGTCGCGCGGATGGTTTTCTCGTCGGAAGAATTTTTAGGCAAGCCTCCATTTTCGGATGTCATAATACACGCGACCATACTCGCGAAATCAGGCGCGCGCATGTCCAAATCTTTGGGCACGGGCGTTGATCCAATGGCTTTGATAGAAAAATATGGCGCGGACGCGACCCGCTTTGGGCTTATTTGGCAAGCGATGGGCGGGCAAGATATTCACTGGGCCGAAGAACATGTGCTCGCCGGAAAAAAATTCGCGAATAAAATCTGGAACGCAAGCCGCTTCGTATTGGAACGAAGCGGAATTCCAAATTCCCAATTCCTAATTTCCAATCAAATATCGATTATCCAAAGACTAAATGAGACATCAAAGAAAGTAAACACATTAATCGATCAATACGACTTCGGCCAAGCGCTCCACGAACTTTACGATTTTTTCTGGCACGAGTTTTGCGACAAATATCTGGAAAGGGCGAAAAAAGACGATTCGGAAGAAGCTAAAGCGGTGCTTTTGTATGTTCTCGCCAACTCCTTAAAACTCTTCCACCCATTTATGCCTTTCGTAACGGAGAAAATCTGGGAACATATCCCCAAAGAAGACGGCCAAAAACTCCTTATGATAGAAGAATGGCCAAAGCTTTGACAATCGAAGGGCTTTCCGTAGTTTTGGTAACCGGTCTGCTTCCACCACTTTTATGGCTTTGGTTCTGGCTTAAAGAAGATACGCACAAGGAACCCAAAGGCGCTATTATGAAGAGCTTCGTCCTCGGGATGGCCTCTGTCCCAATTGTATTGCTAATGGAATATGCTTGGTGCGGTTTTTCGCTTCGTTACGGATTTGTCCAAAGCTGCGACTCTTCGACCGCGTCAGGTTTCGCGAGCTTATGGCTCTTAGTGCCGTGGGCCTTCATCGAAGAGGCATCTAAATTTTCCGTCGCGTGGTGGGCAGACCTTAGGCGCTCCATATATGAGGCGCCTATAGATGCCGTCATATACCTTATAACCGTTGCTCTTGGGTTCGCGGCAATGGAAAATATCCTCCTTTTGCTTAAGACTTATTCAGGGGGCGAGGAATTGCTCTCGGTTTTGGCCACAGCCGACTTGCGCTTTGTTGGGGCCACGGTTCTGCATACCGTCGCGTCCGGAATCGTCGGGGTTTCCATAGCTTTTACCTTCTTTCACCCCGAAATCCACGCGCGAAACATATGGGGAGGGCTCATTATGGCAACGGTATTGCACACAGCTTTTAATAAACTTATAATAGGTACAGGGAGTGGAAATTCAGTGTTTCAAACATTTTTAATAATCTGGACTCTCGCATTAATACTCATTTTCTTTTTTGAGAAAGTAAAAAGAATAAAACCACAAAAAATATGAAAGACTCTAGATCTTTTTTTGAAAAATTGACCGGATCCTCGAGAATTGAACATCAATTGGAGGAAAATCCGGGGCCAGCGCTCGCGAAGGCTACACGCCTGCCCGCGCAATCTTCGAATTGGCCGGACGCCGGTGAGGAAGGCGAATTAACCGTGGATGTCTTCCAAACTCCAGATGAAATTGTTATCCAGTCAACCGTAGCCGGGGTAAAGCCAGACGATCTCGATGTCACAATAACGCAGGATATGGTTACGCTTAAAGGCAAAAGGCAAAAAACAAACGAAGTTTCCGAAAAAGATTTCTATTACAAAGAGCTTTATTGGGGCACTTTCTCGCGCTCGATTTTGCTTCCTCAAGAAGTCGATGCCGATGCAGCGCAAGCGACTCTCAAGAACGGCCTTATCACAATAAAACTTCCCAAACTCGACAAACAAAGAACCCAGCGCTTGAAAGTAAAAATGGAATAGGGTATTTTGTTAAATACGCCGTGGTAGCTCAGTGGCAGAGCAGACGCCTGAAGAGCGTCGTGTCGGGTGTTCGATTCACCCCCGCGGCACCAGTTTATTTAAGTTTCAAAATCCCTTCCCAGACATCGTTCCGCCACGTCCAGTCGTTCGCCATGCCGCCCATGATGTAAATTTTGCCGTTCAAAACTACCGTCGTAAAATCTTCCCGGCCGTCCCAAGGCAAATCCTCGCCTGACTTTTCCCAATCTCTTCCGTCTTCCGTATACCACGCGTCGTTCGCGCCGCCGTATTCGGAATCATTCAAGCGCCCGATAAGCCATAGTCTATCTTTAAAATTCATAGCGCTCGCTCCTTGCCTGGATTGCCATGGCGGGGAATCTGTTTCAAGCATCCAATTTATTCCGTCTGATGAAGACCATACGTCATTGTACAATTTTCCGGTTAAATCCATGCCAGCGATTAAATAAAACTTATCTTTGTATGCGGCGAGCGCGAAATCCCACCTTCCAGACCACGGCGCCCCTACCCCGGTCGGGGTTGCTTCGACCCAATCAATTCCG
>Ga0155188_144_pt1 | contig 25822 bp, 24 predicted proteins | sample RifCSPhighO2_02_FD_106156 | JGI IMG/M metagenome (GOLD analysis project Ga0155188, IMG submission 106156) | Candidatus Giovannonibacteria bacterium RIFCSPHIGHO2_02_43_16
AGAAAATAATCTTTCCTGGGCCTGTTGGAGATTATCCCGCAATTCCTCGAGGTCGCGGTGCGCGGTATCGAGCATCGGATCTCGCACGAGGCCCTTCTCTTCCCTGAGATGAATTTGCGATTGGACCTCCGCGACTTTTTTCTCGAGCTGGCGCAGAACCGTATTTGTATCCTGAGGATGGATAAAAATCGAAATATCAAAAACTTTGTCTAAATTTATGACGGGCGCGAACCAGTTTATCGCGAGATATCTCGGATATGTAAAAACGAAAAGAGTTCGGGCGACTTTCTCTCCCAGCTTCACGTAGTTTGATTCTATCTCGAGGGCCGCGGGGGCGACCGCGTCCTCAACTTCAAAACCCCCAGCCCCTTTAATATTTTCGGGCAGCATTGACGGCATCTCCGTCACCGTAATATTCTCGCTTTTTTTATTTTTCCCAAATCCAAACATGTTATTGATTAACAGTTGGGGCCCCGCCTTTTTCGAGTTCCCCGGGATTAAATAAGCCGAAATAAAGCTCTATCAATTCCTCGGTATTGAGCGGGGCGACTCGCACTCCGGCCGATGTTAGGCCCTGCGCGACAGTATCCACGCGCTGGAAAAGCTGAATCTTATATTCCTCGAATTTATTGTCAGGGATTTTTTTAATTTCATTTTTCTTGCTTGAAAAAATTTCCAAAATAGAGTCGGCGGCTCCTTTCGGAGTTTCAAATACCGGCGGCTCAAACGGTACCACGACGTAGAAGGCCTTAGAGACTATATTCGTCGTCTCAACGAAATTTTTCACGAATTCTATGTATTCGCGCGTCTGTATTTTCAAAAGTTCATTGGTCTGTCCTTTCTCGACTTCTTTAAGCGTATCGAGATACGGATTAATATTCAGGCGCCTTGATTGGATAAAAAACTGGACAGTGAAATCGAGCGAATTCAGAAAGTTTTGGTATTGAAATATTGTCGCCTCCTGCTCCTCGACGGATTTGAGCGCGAAGTTAAGAGAAGACGCCATCAGAACCATCCGCAAAGTACCGTTTTTGAGAATGGCAACGCCTTCCCGGATTTCCTGGATCGGGACGAATTCCTGCGCCGACGCCGATTTTAATTTTGTATTGGCCATTTTATTTAAGCTTGGGGATTTATATTTTTCCCGCCGCGCACCTCGACCGACCACGCTAAATCCTGCAACTTTGCCCCCTCATTAGCGGACGGAATCCTCTTTTTAAGCAAGGAGAAATTATTTCTATGCAAGAATTCGCTTTTCTCCTCGGTTATGGCGACGGGTCTCGGCACCTTTTTCCATATATAGAGGCGGGAATTTGTGTAGTGCGAGAGGGCGTTTTCCAAAATTTTCATAAACGGCTGGCCGTTTATTTTATAGAACGCTAGCGCGAAGAAAAATGTGATGATTGGCGCGGCCAGAGTGAAGATAATAAAAAGAGGAAGGAAAGACCTCAAGAAAGCATACAGAAGAAAAGTTATTCCGCCGCCGCCCACTATATATAAGAACTGCTTCAAAGTCAGCGGCCCGAAAATTTTGTCTTCTACTTCAATAAATTGTGGGACTTGGAATTGTCTCATATTCTTTCTCTATATTGATCGTAACTTGGTTTTGGCGGCGTCGGCGGCTTTGGCGGCTCTAATTTTTTCTCGGCAATAAAGGCCATCCCCGATGGCGGTTTGGGAATTTTTTTTATCCCAACTTGCTCGGGAGAATGTGGCATAATTTTTAATCCCATGTCGCGCTCCGGTTCTTGCGATCTTCTAGGCGGGAAATCCAATTGCGGGCGCGGAGAAACTTCGACGCTTGCGGTCGGAGCCCCGGCCCCCGGGGGCGTCGGAGTTTTCTCCGGCTCCTCCAGCGGCCCGCCTTTAATTGGGCGTATCTCCAGAGGCTTTAATTCTTCTTTGGGCGCCTCCTTCGGAATGTCAATTTTTTCAGTAATTACTATTTTAGGTGGCTTTGCTCCGACGGCCTGCGGCGTCGGGAGCGGCGGAACGGGTATTGGAATTGTTGTTTCTTGTTTCTTGGTTATTGGTTCTTCGTCGGTTATCCCGTGCAACTTTCTCAAACTCACTCTAACTTTCTGGAAAATCTCGCGGTTAACATCCTCGGCGATTTTCTTCGCCACTTCTTTGTCTACTCCAAGTTTTTGCGCTAGATCCGGAATAAAATCTTTAGGGTGCAGGACGCCGAATAAAACTAAACCTGTTTCGTCTGCAAGGATGCCAATTTTTTTGATTTGAAAATTATATTTTTCCCCGATAGCCCGAATAGAATTTGCTGAGGCCTCACTGAAAAGAGCGTCTTTTAAATCCCAAGGCAGTTTCTTGTAAAGCTCATTAAGTTGTCGTGAAGAGTATTCCATGAGTTATTTCAGACTTTTTCAAGCGCTCGTTTTCCGGGAACAGTTTCAAGCCAATCTGCCGTCCCTTTGTTTCCCTTAGCGCGAAGCTCTACTGCAATTTGGTGTAAATCATCACTACCGCTCGCATCGTATTTCATGAGCTCCTCGCGATACCTTACAGATACACTATCCCCCCTGTTAATAATTTTTTGGATCTGGGTTGGTTTAGCTTGCGCAACAATCTGATCCATGATTATGCTATTCCTTGGGTTAGCAAGATGATCTTCGCGGATCTTTTCAAAATCAATTTCTCGCACAGCGTCCGCGGTAGTTTTCCCTATTGTTGTACCAATGCGTGCAGCAACCCCTGGAGCCACGCTCAACACATCATTTACGCGGTCCGCCCTATGTCGGTTAACATCCAGAGCAAAATTATCAGCCCCTCCGGGAAGTTTATCGAATTCCTGCGTCAATTTTTGCAGTTGCTCTTTGTTTGTGTTTTCAATAATAGCTTCCTGTAGCTCGCCTGAAAGAGTGCCCCATTTTCCTACGAGCGCACCAAATGGCCCCTTCAGTTCAATCTTGGCTCTCTCGTCGTGGTATTTCACCGATTGTTCCGTACTCAAATTTCTCACCGCTTGATCAATTTGCGTTTTTACCGAGCTACTCCCTTTATCGTGCATCCCTGCTAGCTCCCGTGCGGAAAGTTCTTTAGCGGCTATATTTTGCATATATAAAGGCAATTTTCCAAACTGTTCCGCCCTAATGGTGTCGTTCTTCAAAGATTTCAGGAAGCTCATCCTTTCTTTAACGACCTTTTCGTCAAAGCCGCCGACTCTCGCGCCTCTATTCAAAGCTTTATATGCGAGCGGGCTCCGCTGAGTGATAGCCTGACCCAATCTCGACTCTCTAAGTTTCGCAGCACCGCGGCCGATCGTATGCCTCGCCGCAAAACCGCGCGTCCACGTCCCGCCCTTTTTGGCCATGCCGATAGCCCCGTCCGCGCCGTAGACGCCGAGCTGTTTCGCGACCATGAGCGATGCGAAGAGAAGGATAAAGGCCATAGTTACTTGCAATAAAAGAAGAGCTACAAATTCGGTTTCACTTTCTATCTTGCCAGCCTTGTCTATAAGATCTCCAAGAGAGCCGAGCACTTTCAGCGCTATGAAGAAAAGAAATAAAAACGCTGGAGCAAAAACGGCTTGATCTATCAATTTCTTCCACCACTGCTGGGCGTAGGATCTCGTCGCTGGCAATATCAAAAATACAAATCCAAAGGGAGCCAGGATCATCAGGAGCCAAAGGACGGCCATCCTGGTTATAAATAAAAATGAGGCTACAAAAAGCAGGAAAGCTGCCAGTATGCTAACAACAATAGCAGCTAATTGCAGAAGGGTTATACCAAGAGCAGCCGTTGTTATTCCGGTATCGGAATTAGGAGCTCTCGTAAGTAGCTTTACTATATCAAACCGGTCGATCACCGCCGCCCCTAAGTTTTTTTTGAACTTAAGGCCCAGGGCAGTTGCGATAGCGCCCGCTTCTTTGTCGCTATCGCCGATATTAACTTGGGAGTTATATATTTGAACAGCAAGGGAATTTGAAATATAAATTATCCCCCGCGTTGCCAAAAGACTGAAATTTACCAAGAGAGCAATGATGATCAGCCGTGCCAATAACGATTTTGCTCCGTATGACTCAATCCCCAAAATTGTGGCTATCGCGATAAAAAGAAGAATAAAAATAAAAAAGATATTTACGACATCTCTTGAGAACGTCCATCCGTCATCGATCGCTTTGATTTTCGATGAAGAATAATTTTCGTTATCGAGCGCGAGCCCGAGCGACATATTGAAGATCAGGCCGGCTAATTTTACAGTGATCCCGCTCAACCATTTTACGAGCGCTAAGGCTACGACGGCTTTAAGGGCGGTAGAGCCTACAGTCATTGCGGCAGGCAGAATCGATTTTCCGACTCTCGCTGCGCCGCTGGTGAACTTACCTAGCCAAGTCTGAGCTTGAGCCTGATGGAATGGCAGGGTCAAACTTAGGATGGATATAATCAACAATCCTGCCAGAAATTTTTTGGAAACTATTACGCCCATATCAGTTATTTATGGTTACGCTTATAGAATTCGATGAAGTGTTATTTGCCGTATCGCGTACCAAGGCGGTAATTGTGGCGGCGCCGTTTGAGAAAAGCCCAGTATCCCAGACAAAAGTATAAGGAGATGCGGTATCTTCCGGGCCAAATGGCGAGCCGTTTATATAAAACTGGACTCCAGCAACTTGCGGAACGCCTGTAGCAGAAGCCGTAACAGGCACGGTTCCGGAGACTTGAGCATTGTTCTGGGGCGAGGTTATTGAAACCGAAGTGGCGCCAGGAGTCGGAGATGGGCTTGGAGTCGGAGATGGTCTAGGGGTCGGCGTTGGTCTAGGCCGATTGGTATTACGAAAAATGTCCGCAATAAGCCTGGCCGCGAGGTTTATAAGCTGGTCTATATTGTAAAGGGATGCATTTTTTCTTGTGGCGTCATTTCCCCCCACTACGGTATTTGGTCCGATAAATACGCTCTTGCCATTCGCTCCCGCCGCGGGCTCGGTTTCCTGTATATCAGTTAATTCATCTCCATTGCTCGCTCTTACTCGGTCAATGATTGGGATTTCTCCGAAGGCAGCAACATTCTGGCCGGCGGGATTTGTAATTTTGCAGTTAACCAAGATTTTCTTCCCATTTTCTTCTACTGTTTCGCATTCCTCGGTCGGGATAATCCCGGGAGAATTTAATTTAAATTGGGCATCTTCAAGCGCCGCTTGTTCTCTGGCTTGTTCTTCTCCGAGAAAAGCAAGATACGCGCCGTCCACGCTGTTTTCCGGTGCCAAAAGAGCTTCCAATGCGTCAAAACCGCCTTGCGTAAAATCGTCCATAAAGCCCTCCGAATCAGCGGGCATGGTACTTTTTACTCGGTCGGCAAAGTCCTCGGTTTTCAAGGCCTCACTTACTAATTTAGGAATACTTTCCTGAAGATGCAGGGCCAGATTTTGTTTTATTTGGAGATCATCTCCGTTTCCGAGAGTGCTTCCCAAGAAGGCCTCGCGCTCATTTTCAATTACATTTCCAAAATACTGCGAATAATTCGGCACATAGAATTTGCCATCCGTGAAGGTATTTATGGGGTTGCCGTTAGCATCTGTGATAGGGGTTTCGGATATTATCGCTCCGTTCTCATCCCTCTCGACCTCGACGCCCTCAAGGCGATCTTGGTATTTGCGCTGAAGATTTCTCATTGACTGCGCGGTAATCTTTGAGGCCAAGCAGTCCAGAGAGTTGCAGGGAAGCTCACCGCCCGACTCAACGGCTGAAATAATTTCTTGAATTGCCGGATCCTCCGCCGCTCCGGATTGAGTTGGTGCGATTTCTTTTCTAAAAATCCCGGCAATCATTTGGTTTAAGATACTTGTTCTCTCATCGATCAACTGCTTGGTTTCACGAAGAATAGTGTGAGTTGTCCCGTCAAACACAGGAACATCGGCATGGGCCAAGCCAGGCGTTACGAGAAAAGTTATTATCGCGAAAATCCAGATCATAATCATTTAAAAAATTTATAACCCCCTTCTTCCGGGGAAAAACTAATTCCCACGGAAAGCAGATCTCCGAACGTTTTTTTATGAAAACTTCGTACCTCATCCATCAACAAGAGCCGCTCTTTTAAAGCCAGAAGCGCTGCTAGCGGATCTTTGTCTACATTGCGGATAAGTTCGACGAATTTCTTGGAACGCAGAAGATAATTTAGCTCTTGGACCGCAAAATTCTCCCAGCTCCTGGGCACTGGAATTTTTTTAACTTCTTCAAAACTTTTATCAAAAGACGAGATGACCGCATCAATTTGAGCAAGCTTGGAAAAATTATCTTCGGAAATGGCTTCCGATAAAATCTTGACATCATCTTTCTCGATTGTCAGAAAAGTTTTTTCGTATACTCTGTAGAGCGAATTGAAATAATTTTTTACGGCCTCCGGGCTATTTTCATCAAGAATGGCAATGTCGTCTTTGGTCGCTATAGGAATTACCCCGACAATTTTTTCAAAAGGAACGATCTCTTGGGAAGCTGCGCTTATCTCTTCCGGAGAGATTTTAGAGAGATCCTCCCCTTTTACGATTTTATCGCCAAATTTATCTAAAAAAGTCTTTGAGAAATTTTCAGTGAGATTGGCTTCTCGGCTGGAAGCAGAGTCTGAAGTCCGCTCGTATTTAAGCACTCCCTGCAAAGAAAAATACCAAAACAAAGCCAAGGCGCCAATAATAGGCACTGCAAAAAGGGTAATTATAAATCTTGGGCTAAATAATCTTGTCACCCTACTTTATTATAGGGGGTAATCTGTGAGGATTTTGTGCATAAACTAAAGCGAAATTGTGCGATAATTAGGGATATATGCTGGATAACCAGAAAAAACTGATTTGGCTTGCAGCTTTGGCTGTCCTTGGGGCGTTATTGTTTATTTTTTACGTATTAACTTCTGCTTCCGGTGAGCCCAATAAAAAAACAGCTCAAGAAAGTGCCAAGTTTACGGGGGTTTTTGAAGATAAAGATAAGAAAAGCGCCGTCAGACAAGATTTTTATTCCGGGCGCGAAGATGTTATAACCCCCGCGATCGAGGCTTTTATGGAGGCCGTTTCTTCAACTTTCAACCAAAGCGCGCAAAATTTTTCAAACGAGTCTAGCCAAGCATCAAGCAAGCCTTCCATGGCTCAGACCTTTTCTAGTCCGTCACTGGCCGTAACAGTCACAGAGCAAGAAGTCTTTGAATTTGGATATAATTCCGAATACATAAATGTTCTTAAAGATACAAATAAAGAAATGATTGATGGCGGCTTCTTGGCTTCGGGCGCTGTTTACCCGCTAACAAATATGACGGAAGCAATCGCCCTTCAGGACAAGTACGCTGATTATCTGGAATCTTTAATGGTTGGAATTGAAGGCGGCGGCTTAACGAAAGATGATATTGATAAATATCGCAGGTCTTATCGGGTCATTTTGCCGAGTTTGTGGAAAGAGGAGCTTGTTGCGATAAAATCAATAAGTAAAAATTCCTCCATTTTTGAAAAAATTTATTTTACCTACCGCCAAAAAACGGCGCACCAAAAAGCCTCAAGTGAATTGAGTTTGTCTCAAATTCGCGAAATATTCATAAAAACAGCCGAGGCTGCGTATAGCATCAACCCATGCTACAGAGAAGGCGCCCCCAATCTTATTCGCGGATCTCAAAGATCAGCACCATGTTGCAATTGCGGAATTACCGGCTCCAGGTGCAGAACTTTTGTAAACGACTGCGGAAACGGAGGATGCAGATGCGTAAATCTAGGATGCTTAAATAGAGCTTGTCCGGGTCAGCCCGCGATTTGGGACCCGGCAACTAGAATCTGTGGATGCTATACCGGAGGCGGTGGAACGACTTCTCCCACACCCACGCCCACACCATCCACGACTCCAACTCCTGGCGTGACCCCAACTCCAAGCCCAAGCCCAACGCCAACTGGCTTGAAGTGCTCCGCGGACAGCATATCGCCGCAAGTCCAAGCGATAATCAATTGCGTGATGTCTGGCGCGGCTGCGCAGAATTTACTAATAAATCAGCCAACATCGAATCAGTTAAATGCCGGTTGCCATACTTGCAGAATGCCAAACAATCCTTATACGGGATGCTCGTCTTGGACGTCAGGCCCAACTAATATTTCGTGTCATTATGGGGGGACACAGTGTAATGGTGCAGGAAATGCGGTAGACTTTTCGTTATCAGCGCCGACGAGAACACCTCAGAATTGGGATAAATTGAGAAATTTGGCCACGAGTTGCGGAGCTTCCGGCGCTTGGTGCGAAGCAGGTTCGATAAGGTTTATCGGGACTTGCAGCGTTGTAGACATTGACCACGTTCATGCAAACGCGAGCGGATCTTGCGGGTGCAATTAATTTCCCGATATATTTTTATAGATTACAATATAATCATGGGTAAGACTTTATTGCCAGTTTTAGGCCTATTTCTGGCTCTTCTCTATTTTTGCATTCCCGCTCTTGCGCTCGCCCACATTAGTGTTCCAACGCAACTCGTCCCATGCACAAACGATTGCAACGTCTGCCATCTATACGATCTCGCGCATAATATAATAGACCTTCTTCTCTGGGGAATCGCGACTCCCCTTTTGATTGTAGCTCTCCTTGTCGCGGGATTTTTCTGGCTGACTTCGGCGGGCTCGGAAGAAAAAATTACCAAAGGTAAAAGCATTCTATTCTCCGCCGTAGTGGGATTCGTAATAGCGTTTGGAGCTTGGGTGATAATAAACACAATTATGACGACGTTAGTGTTTAAGAACCCTATAGACAATAACAGCGCGTGGAATGATACGAGTTTTTGCAGTCAGTCGCCTATAAAATAAAGCGATATTTCGGCCCAATCTTCGAGCGAGAGTTCTTCTGGTCGCCTCATACCGAAGTCGCTCATACCGAAGTCGGACTTCGGTAATTTTAGGGAATGACGGAGCATTTTGCGCTTTTGCTGAAAGGCTTTTCGCAGGATTTCAAAAAATTTCTTCTCGGAAATCCTATTTTCCCTGAAAAATTTATCAGATATCTCCGATATTTTTATAATCGCGGAATCAACTTTCGGCGGAGGAGAAAAGAATTTTTTATTGACGCTCCGAATAATTTCTGGCTTGCCGTAAGCTTTAACCGAAAGCGAGAGAAGAGACTCTTTCCCATCTTTTACTAAAATTCTTTCCGCGACTTCTTTTTGAACCATAAGAACCGCAAGTTTTGGCCTAAACTTAGTTTGGGACAAGAATAGACGCAAGAAACGGGAGGTGATGTAATAGGGAATATTCGCAATTAGCTTGTAGTTTTTATCTGGTAGCTTATTAGAATTAAACTCTAAAATATCGCCTTTGCAAATTTCAACGTTTTTATTTTTCGAAAATTTTTCTTGAAGAAGCGGAATTAAATCCCGATCTTTTTCCACGGCAATAACTTTTTTTGCGCGCCTCGCCAAAAGTTCCGTCAATTCCCCGTGTCCCGGACCGGCTTCCAAAATAACATCTTTCTTTGAAACTTCCCCAACGCGGATAATTTCTTCAAGAATTCTTTTATTTTTTAAAAAATTCTGCCCTAAACGTTTTTTAGCGCGCATATTTATTCAAGCGTTATTACGGCTTCGTTTCCTTGTTCGAGTAATTCTTCCGGGATATCTGAAATGAATTTCGACGGCATATTTATTTTTCTCTCGCCGAAAATCGTTCTGAAAATCGCGTAAGATAGAAAAATTTTTTCCTTCGCCCGCGTGATGGCGACATAAAAAAGCCGCCTCTCTTCCTCGTCTTTAAGATCTTCGCTATTGCTATCCAGAGCTTTATGGGGGAAAAGGCCTTCCTCGAGCCCGGCGACAAAAACGACTTTAAATTCAAGCCCTTTGGCCGCGTGCACAGTCATAAGCTTAATGGAATTTTCTTCTTTTTTTATCGTGTCTTGGTCGGACATAAGCGCGGCGTCTTCCAGGAGTTTCAATATCCCTTCGGGCGGATTATAAATATCATACCTTCTTGCCAATGTTACAAGCTCCTGAATATTCGAAAGCCGGATCTCTCCTTCCTCCGTCCCGTCGCCGAAATAATCTTCAAGGCCGGATTTTTTTATCGCGAGCTTAACGGACGCGCTCGCATTTTCAGCTTCAATATCTTTCTTTATTTCATCTAAAAGTTTCAAAAGCTCGTTTTTCTTTGCGGCCTCTTTTTGGTTCAGATTTTGATCAGATAAAATTTTTGTCAAAAGAACTTTCCCAATGCCTCGCGGCGGGAAGTTTATGATTCTTTTAAGCGACAGAATATCTTCTCTGTTTAGCGCTGCTTTTAAGTAGCCAAGCGCGTCTTTTATTTCTTTGCGCTCATAGAATTTTACTCCAATGACTTGATACGCGATATTCTCGCCGATCATTTTTTCCTCGATGATTCTCGATTGGAAATTCGTGCGATACAAAACCGCGATATCCCTCGGGTTTATTCCTGCGCGGATCATCTCCCGTGACATTTCTGATATTAATTTCGCTTCTTCTTCTTCGTTCGCGGCTTCGAAGAGCGTTATTTTCGGCCCAGCGGGTTTTTTTGAGTAAAGATTTTTCGGGAGCCGCGCTTTATTTTTTACGATTACCGCGTTTGCCGCGTCCAATATCAATTTTGTCGAGCGGTAATTTTCTTCGAGAGTGATAATTTTTGCGTCTGGCCAGTCGCGTTCGAAGTGTAGAATATTTCTGAAGTCCGCACCGCGCCAAGAATATATAGCCTGGTCTATGTCTCCGACGACGCAAATATTCCGATATTTTTCCGCGAGCAATTTAACCAAGTGATACTGTACTAGATTCGTATCCTGATATTCATCAATGTGAATATATTTAAATCTTTCCTGCCACTCACGAAGGACATCCGGATGCTTAGTAAAAAGGACAGCCGTTTTCAGAAGAAGATCGTCGAAATCTAAGCCTTTCATTTTCGCCAGCCGCTCTTCGTATTTCCTCCAAATCTCAAACAATATTCTCCCGAAGTCCGACTCCGACATTATGTCGGAGTCGGACTTCGGAGACTCCATTTCGTTTTTTTTCCTCGAAATAATATTCCTAATTTTTTTAGGCTCAAACTTTTTGGGGTCTAGAGAAAACTCCTTGATTATTTCTTTTAAAACCGAAAGGCTGTCTTCCTCGTCCAGAATAGAAAAATTTCCGTTTATTCCGATAACTTTGCCAGAGTTTCTCAAGATGAATACGCAAAAACTGTGGAATGTGCCAATCCATGGAGATAAAAAACCTCGCCTTTCGCCAAGCATCAAGAAAACGCGGTTTTTCATCTCGTCCGCGGCCTTATTCGTGAAGGTTATCGCTAAAATCGAATCAGACTTGACTCCTTTCTCGATTAAATGTGAAATGCGATGGGTCAGAACCATTGTTTTGCCTGATCCTGCCCCGGCAACTATCAGTACCGGTCCGGATTGTGTCAATATTGCGTCCTCCTGAGATTGATTGGGGGTAAAAGCGTCATATTTTTTAGGCATCAATTCAGGATAACACGCAAGAAAGAGCCCTCCAATTTTTGCCTATAAAATAAGGAGTTTTGACATTTTTTTCTAAAATTGTTTTCATTTTTTCTGGGGATAAAATGGGGGAAAAATCATTGACCTCCGTTCTTTTAAATTGTAGAATATTAACAAGATAGCATCAGAGTTTTTATTCTAATTTTGATTTCGTCGTCGCTATCTTTTAATTAGACTTCAAACTAAAACAATATTTTAACAAAATCTAAGCGCGTTTTTTTCTCTTTGGTAGAAAAAAAGGGAACAATAACCCTTGCTTGTTTCTTAATTTTCTTTTTGGCAAGTTTTGCTCAGGTAGATGCAAAATTTTTTGATTTTTTTGAGAAAATTTTGGGTAAAACTAACGAATCAGTGTCCAGTATGGGAACATCACAGACAATTCCGCTACTCAACGCGCCACTTAATTTTAATCTCCTCGACGGAATGGGAGGAGGAAACATTAACATAGTCCAAGATTCGGCCCTTCTTTCAGTAACGGGACCTTTGGGGACAATTGCGGATGTCGCCCTGCATAAATCCGATCAAATTAGCCTTTATGTTGTGCGGGATGGGGATACTATATCTGATATCGCCAAAGTATTCGGAGTATCTGCGAACACCATTCGATGGGCGAATGAATTGAAAAGTGGGAGCATTATAAGCCCCGGGCAGATATTGGTTATTCTTCCCGTAACCGGAATTCAATATACAGTTAAAAAAGGAGACACCATCGGGGGCATCGCCAAGAAATTCGGGGGAGATTCAGCGGAGATTATAAGTTTCAATGGCTTAAGTTTGACTTCTGCCTTAGAAGCCGGTTCGACCTTGGTAATTCCTAATGGCGAAGCGACTGAACCCGCAAGGTCTCTGGCGCAGAACTCTCCCTCCAGAACATCTAGGGTTTCCGGACCGTTATATGCCGGCTACTACATTAGGCCTATATCGGGAGGGATCAGGACGCAGGGAATACACGGATATAATGGGGTTGATCTGGCTAATTCTTGCGAGTCTCCGATAATGGCTGCCGCTGGCGGAGACGTAATTATTTCCAAATCGCAAGGATGGAACAGCGGTTACGGACAGTATGTTGCGATCTCTCATCCCAACGGCACTCAGACTCTCTACGCGCACATGAGTTTGATACTGGTCGCGCCCGGTTTCCATGTCGTCCAAGGCCAAGTCATCGGATATGTCGGCTCAACCGGCCTCTCGACTGGATGCCACGTGCACTTCGAAGTCCGCGGCGCTAGGAATCCTTTTTAGACACAGCCCTTCTTTTTGTATATTGTTATACTGAAAGTAAAAGTACTTCTGGCGAAAGGAGGATTTTTATGAACCCTAAATTAAAAGGCAGGGTGGTGAAGTATAATGGCGGGCCGTTTCCGATAGTGACAGATGGGCCGCGGGTAACGCTTCTTCACAACTCGCGCATTGTGCTTAGGGATACTTTCGACAGATGCGGAGTGCACATGGTGCGCGTTTCGCCTGTAGACAAACCAGAACTTGTAACGGCCGTCTACGTTTCGGAGATAAAATTTAACTAAAAGGAGGTGATCCTAACTATCTAGCCAAGTGAAAACACTCTTTGGCGATGCCGAAGCAGTGTTTTTACGTTTCGTAGACGAAAAAGTTTTTGCGGGGGCGATATTGAATGGCCTCGAGGATATGCTCTTTCTTAATGTCGCGGGAGCCCTCGAAATCCGCAACGGTGCGGGCGAGTTTAATGACGCGGTGATAGGCGCGCGCGGAGAGGTCTAATTTTTTCGCGGCGGTATGCATTATTTCTTGCGTCTCCGCGGATAATGGCGCGAATTCTTCGAGATCTTTCGGTCTCATATGGGAATTCAGCGAAATATCTCGTTTTGCAAACCTTTCTTTTTGAATTTCTCTCACCCGTATGACTTTTTTTTGGATTGTATCGCTTTCCTGTTTGGATTTAAGGCTCATTTTTTCATGTTCAAAATGCGGAACCTCGAGCCAAATATCGATTCTGTCTGCGATGGGTCCGGAAACCTTTCTTTGATAACGATACAAAGTTTGCGTGGTACAAAGGCAAGGTTTTTTATCCGATCCATAGTTCCCGCAGGGGCATGGGTTCATTGCGAATACCGTAAGCGATCTTGCCGGAAAAGTTAAGGTACCTTTTGCCCTAGATATGGTAATCTCGCCATCTTCCAATGGCTGTCTTAACGCTTCAAGTACCCTTCTTTCAAATTCAGGAAATTCATCTAGGAACAAAACTCCGCGGTGCGCAAGCGTGATTTCTCCCGGCCTTGGGACCTGCCCGCCGCCTACGAGCGCGACGTATGAGGCAGTGTGGTGAGGATTTCTGAATGGGCGTTCCGATACGTATGATTTTCTTAAATTTCCGGAGACGGAATGGATTTTTGTCACTTCCAAAACTTCTTCGAAATTCATTGGAGGAAGAATGGAGGGGAGCGCGCGAGCGAGCATTGTCTTTCCAGTTCCTGGAGGTCCGACCATCAGCACGTGATGCGCGCCGGCCGCGGCTAAGGCCAATCCGCGTTTCGCGGTTTCCTGCCCCTTTATTTCGCCGAAGTCGAGCGAGTATAAATTTTCTGTTTCTATTTTAGTTGCGGCAGAAGGCTCGATTTTCTCCTCGCCTTTTAGATATTTAAGGACTTGAGACAGGCTTCCCATTCCGTAAGTGCGAATCCCGTCTACCAAACTTGCCTCTGGCGCGTTTTCACGGGGCAAAATTATTTCTTGAAATCCGGCTTCTTTTGCCGCCATCGCGAGAGACAAAGCCCCTTTAATTTTCCGCAACGATCCATCAAGCGCGAGCTCGCCTAAGAATAATTTCTTAGATGAGTCAAATTCAATTTGTTTTGAGGCCATAAGGTAGCCGACAGCTATCGCCAGATCAAAAAGCGGACCTTCTTTTTTAAGATCCGCGGGCGCAAGCGATACAACAACTCTCTGGTTTTTTTTCTGTGGATGGCGAAGCCCAGTATTTTTTATTGCCGATGAAACTCTTTCTCTCGATTCCTCGACCGCTTTATCCGGAAGCCCAACGATGGAGAAATGGAAAAGGCCTGGAGCAAGGTCAACCTCGACATCTATAATTTCCCCTTCCAAGCCTAAGATTTCGGCAGAATGAGTTTTAGCCGCGCTCATATTTATCTGGCCATATGCTTGATGCAAGTTTCAGCGAACGGGTTCGCGTCAAGCCTCTTTTCTTCTATGCTTTTGCCGCAAACGGAACATTTTCCAAATCTATCTTCTTCAATTCTTTTTAGGGCGCCGTTTACGTGCTTAAGCCTTTCTTCGAGCTGTGCCTCAAGCCCCGTTTGTGTTTCCAATTCCTCAAACATGTCCGCCAATTCCGATTGATCTGAAACCATTGGGTTCATGTCTGGCGCTTTTACTTCCCATTCGTCTGGGCGTTCCGGATTTTTCGTTGCGATTGAAGAAAGCTCTTTTTCCAATTTGGATTTTTCTTCAAGTAATGATGCTTTGTATTTATCCCAAGCCATTACTTATATTATGAGAATCCCAGGATTAAGGCAACATATATCGTAGCATTTAGAATTTGCAGTTATCACGCTATAGCTGGATAATTGCTAATTTCTAATTTGATTTAAATAAAAAAAGCGGGCGGCCACTGAACTATCTCTTATCTACGCTATCGCGCAAATACAGAATAGTTGATTTTTTAATTTTGGAAACAAAAACGCGGGTCGAATCTCTTTCGAGTATCCGCCAGCGTCGATTGGCCGCTGATAAAGATCGGGTTAGCACTTCAGTCGCAGAATTGGTTCACAATATATCGCAAGGGCGAGCCTCTCCCAATACTTATTTTAAACTTCAATTAGAATTGGGCGGGAATACGGCGTACCTGGATATTATCGCGCCGAAAACTTCTTCGGACGGGACTATTATTAAAAGTCTTTCATTGTAAAAAGAGTGTATTATTTGAGCATCGCCTAATTCAAGTATCCGGGCGTTTTGGTTTCTTATGACGCGATCCCGGAAAGATAGCTCTGCGCGCGCTTCCAAATTTCCCAAATTGCTGAAAATTTTGGCCAACTCTTTGGACATATTTTTTTCCCAGCCCAAAATCCCTTCCCTGGCTGCTTCCGGAGAAGATATTTCCAAAATCAGGAAGTGATAGTTCTTAGTTTCCCCGCCAAGAATACCAAAGTTGTAAGTATTTATGGATGAGATTAATTTTTGAGGGAGATGAAGGCCTGAAGCCAAAGAAAATTCAAGCGGTGTCAAAAAATGCCGCGCGCCTTCCTTATCTTGGGAGAAAAAAATAACTTCGAAGATACCAGCCGGCAATTTATTTAAATTCTTTATCTTTCCGGATATATCGGAATTTGATTCAAGCTTTATTATTTTTTCCTGGGCGTTGATAAGTTTTTTGGGGACGTCTTCATCAATGGGCTTCGGCGGCTCTGGAAATAAAAGATTCTCGTAAACATACCATCCTCCCATGGCTATTGCGGCGAGTAGGAAAATCGCGATAAATATTTTCATAAGCTATCTTCGGGGAGGCCTGACTCCCCTCGCCTTTGGTTTCAATTCAGCCACATCTTTAATCGAAAGATTGACTCTTCCAAGCTCGTCAATGCTTTTTATTTTGACCTTAACCTTATCTCCGACGTCCACCACATCCGTTACCCTCTCTACTCTAAATGGAGCGAGCTCCGAGATATGGACAAGCCCTTCTTGTTTTGGGGCGATTTCAACCATCGCGCCGAAATCAAAAATTCTGGATACGGTCCCGTCAAAAATTTCGCCGACCTCAAACTCGTGCGTAACTTCTTTAACTTTGGCGAGAGCCCTCTCGCTCCCCTCCGCGGACCCGGTAATAAAAACGGTCCCGTCCTGTTCGACGTCGACTGTCGCTCCGGTCTCGTCAATTATTGAATTGATCATTTTTCCGCCGGGGCCGATCAGATCGCGTATTCTATCCGGATTTATTTTTACTGTAAGTATTCTTGGGGCGAATTTGGAGAGTTCCGATCTCGGCTTCTCTATTGCCTGCTTCATGACTTCCATGATTTTCGTTCTCGCTTCTTTAGCGTCGCGTAGAGTCTGGCGCAAAATTTCCAGCGTTACTCCGGAAATTTTTACGTCCATTTGCACCGCCGTAACTCCCCTTTCTGTTCCAGCTGATTTGAAATCCATATCTCCATAGTGGTCTTCAGGCCCTTGTATATCCGTCAAAACCTTGAAATTTTTTCCATCCGCGGAAAGAATAAGTCCCATGGCGATCCCAGCGACTGGGCGCTTAATTGGAACTCCCGCATCCATCATGGAAAGAATTGAAGCACAGGCTGATGCCATAGACGTCGAACCGTTCGAGGACATAACTTCGGATACGAGACGAATTGTATATGGAAATTCGCTAATCTCCGGCAGAATAGGAAGCAAAGCTCGCTCCGCCAACGCGCCGTGTCCGATCTCGCGCCTTCCCGGACCGCCCATTCTTCCTGTCTCCCCGGGGGCAAACGGCGGGAAATTATAATGATGCATAAATCTTTTTTTTGTTGAGATGGACATTCCTTCGACAAGCTGGGTGTCGCCGGGGCCGCCTAATGTTGCAAGCGACAAAACGTGCGTCTCGCCTCGATAAAAAAGCCCGGAGCCGTGCGTTCTCGGGGCTATTCCAACTCCGGCCCAGATCGGCCTGAGCTCTTTGAGCCCTCTTCCGTCCGGCCGCAAGTCGCTCTCAAGAATATTTTTGTGGACGATCTCGTCGATTTTCCCTTCATAAAATCCGTCAGCAACCCCGCTGTAAGCGGGGCCCACACTTTCCGTGATCGCTTTATCCCAATCTTCTTTAAGGCTAAAAAGGCCGGAATTCCGTTCTTTTTTATCTTTTACGTAAATTGCTTTCTCAAGTTTTTCGCGGAAATCTTTCTCAAAAATTTCTGAAATTTTTTCCGGTTCTTTTTTTAATTCAGGCATTATTTTCTCTTTGCCTATCTCGCTTATGATTTTCTTCTGGAAGTCTTCTATTTTATCAATCTCCTTTTGCGCGAAAGCAAGAGCTTCAAGCATATCTTGTTCGGGAACTTCCTTGGCGCCCGCTTCCACCATGTTTATTTTTCCATCTTTCCCGCAGACGACCATATTTAAATCGGACATTTCGAGTTCAGGGCGTATTGGATTTAATACGAACTTTCCCCCAACTTTCCCGACGCAAACAGCGCCAATCGGCCCGTCCCACGGGATTGAAGAGGTCCCAAGCGCCAGAGATGCCGCCAATATAGCAACAACGTCCGGTTCGTTTTCCTGGTCGACGGATAGAGCAAGAGCCACAACGTGAACCTCATTCCTAATTTTATGGTTGAAAAGCGGGCGAAGGCCTCGGTCGATCAGGCGCGAAACCAAAACCCCCTCTTCAGAAGGCCTTCCTTCTCTTCGGACAAAACGCGAGCCGAGAATTTTCCCTGCCGCGTAAAAGCGCTCTTCATAGTCAACTGATAGAGGAAAATAATCTATGCCTTCCCTAGTCCCTTGCGACATCACGGCTGTCGCGAAAATAACGGTATCGCCAAGGCGCACCATCGCGGATCCGTGAGCTTGCTCCGCCAAATCGGAGAATTCAACGGTGAGCTCCTTACCGCCGAATTCCGTAGTAAATTTTTTTGAATTCATTAATTTTTTACCTCTTTAATATATACTTTCCCGGGTCTTCTGCCAAGTCTATAAACTCATCGGCGACTTCTCGGAGCTTTCCGGAAGCAGACGGCCCGAAAGCCATCACCTCAACTCTCCTTCCCTGATTCTGTAAATATTGAACAAGCGGAATGAAATCCCCGTCCCCGGATGCAATAACTATCGCGTCAACGATTTCCGCCGTTCGGATGGCATCAACAGCAATGCCGACATCCCAGTCAGCTTTTTTTGCCCCGCCGAAAAATTCCTGCAAATCTTTTTCCCGAGATTCAATGCCCAAACTCAGGAGAGCGTCAATAAATGGCTTTTCTTCTCCGGTTTTAGTCCTGATTACATATCCGAAAGCGCGGATTAATTGCCGCGCGGCAACCGCCGTTTTCAAAAGCTCTTTAAAATTTACCCGCCCTCCGAAGAGGCTTTTCGCGGAGTGATACATATTCTGCGCGTCGATAAAAACAGCAACGCGCTGATTTTTATGTTTTATGATATTTGTCACGTTAAATTTTAGATTTTAGCCCGAGTTTTTTAGTTACGTCCGCGTATGCGGCATGATTGCTTTTTGAAATATAGTCCAAAAGTTTTTTTCTTTTTGAAACCATTTGCAAAAGTCCTCTACGCGAATGCTTGTCTTTGCGATGAATTTTAAGATGCTCTGTCAGGCGCTTAATTTCCTCTGTCAAGAGCGCCGCTTGAACAGCAGACGAACCCGTATCTTTTTCGTTCACTTTAAACTTTTCTATTATTTTCTCTTTTTCTTTGCTTTTCAGCATTTTTTTAAAATAGCATGTTTTGAAAGATTTTGCAAGAATTATATTGTGCGACATAATTGGTATATGGGAACAAAGGAACTTCACCGCCAGTTTCTGGAGCATCTCGAGATCGAGCGCGGGCGGTCGCTTAAAACAGTTGAGAATTATGACCGTTATCTTAAAAAGTTCTTTGATTTCTCAAAAATTTATTCAGTTTCCGGAATTGATGACGATCTAATCCGCAGATACCGCCTATATTTGAATCATAGAGGTTTAAAAAAGCGCACCCAAAATTATCACTTGATCGCGCTTAGAAATTTTCTAAAATATCTTGCTTGGCGCGGCGTTGAATCACTTTCGCCAGAGCGAATTTTGCTCGCGAAAGCGCCCGAGCGTGATTTGGATTTGATTACCGTCGAGGAATTAGAAAGGCTTTTAGGGGCACCGCAAACCGAAGTCGGACTTCAAGGCTCCCCGAAGTCCGACTTCGGTAAGGTGAAGGCGCTACGCGATCAAGCCATTATGGAACTTTTATTCTCGACTGGCCTTCGCGTATCGGAATTGACTTCGCTCGACCGCGATTCGGTTGATTTGGCCAAGGACGAATTTTCTATCCGCGGGAAAGGAGAGAAGGTCCGAGTCGTTTTCCTCTCCCCTTCAGCGAAGAAAGCTATAAAAGATTATTTGGATAAAAGACAGGATATGGTCGAGGCGATGTTTGTCAGCCATGGGATAAATAGTAAAGAATCTTCTCGATTAACCCCCCGCTCGATCGAAAGAATTTTGAAATATTACGCGATCAAGGCCGGGATTTCGAAAAAAGTAACTCCGCATATTTTGCGACATATGTTCGCGACTGATTTGCTTATAAACGGAGCAGATTTAAGATCGGTCCAGGCGCTTTTGGGGCATTCAAGCATCTCGACGACCCAAGTCTATACGCACGTTACCGATAAGTCTCTCCGCGAAATACATAAAGCATTTCACGGCAAAAGGCGAAAATAGGCTTATTTTATAGGGGATTTTTGGCATTTATGGCGAGCCCGTCGAACCATTGACTTTTTGGCTATTTTAGAGTATAATTGAACCAAATTGACAACTAAATAAAGAAAGGAAAAAGGGTGATTTATGCCGTGGGAAGGATGCTACATAGTCAAAGGAAGCTTCAATGTAGTGCCGGTAGACGATGATCTCTTGGTTGGCAAGACTGCCATTGTTTCGTTGCAGGTTATGCGGTGGCCATCTTTTGGTCGAGGGAAGGGCAACGTTTTTAAAGGTTGTCCGATTCGCATCAGAGTTAATACTATCGACGCTGGCGTTTTCTTGACAGATGATCAGGGAATGCTCGGCGAAGATAACCAAGGAAAGGGGGCTATTGTCCCCGTCAGTCCAGGCAAGAATTGGGTTGAAGCTTGGATTGAGGACACGAGCGAAAGGGCATCAAGGATAATCGACGTAGAAGGGCCGAGGACACCTGCTGAAAAAGCGATCGCGGACAGGATTGCCGGTTATAAAAGTGAGGTCCGCGAAATCAAAGCCAAGAAGGAGTTGGATCAAGAGAAGAGAAAAGCTTCCCCAATTCAGAGGAAAATCGAAGCGCTGAAAAAGCGTGGCGAATTTCTGGAAGAGGAGAAAAAGATTCGCGAAGCAAGTAAAAAGCCAAAGCTCGGCGAGCCGACGATTTCGTTTCCAGGAACGCAAGGAAGGTATCGACTGAACGTTTTTGTTCTGAACGAAGATGAGCAGCCTATGGCTGGAGTTCCTGTGAATGTCACGGTTTCGGTTCCTGGCGAGCATGAATATCCGCTCGAGTTTTTGACTGATGCTTTCGGAAGAGTGGATGAATATATCCCGATAGCGATTGAGCATACGGTGGTTAATGTGCGAGTGCAAGGCAACGAGAAAAAGTTTGATTATCTCGAAACTTTGCCACCCCCGCTGATGACTATCGATCAACAATGGGGGTTAGGAATTGGCTTGGGTCTTATTGGAGCCGTAATCCTAGTTGGGTTTTGGCTATCAACAATGGCTCCATAACCAAAAAGGAGAAAATCTATGATCTTCGGAATTATTGCGGGAGTTTGGGGTATCCTCGAGATTATTCTGGCAGTGACACAAACACCAAAGGAAGCCGGAGTTGCGATTCGTGAGGTGGTTTACTTCACGACTTGGCTGGCAATCGTCATCCTATCGTTTTCTCAAACAGTTCGCGAACGCTATGATTATCGTCCGTTTCAGACAAACGAGCGGCGATGGGTTGCACTTGCGTCTCTGACATTTGTTTTCTTCGTCTGGTGTAGCATCACCGGCTGGGGACAGCCTATGTTGCAAGGTATCGAAGAAGGCTTGGTTGAAAGATTTAACCAGGCCGAACCTTCGAGTGCCATTGCCAAAGGGAAAGAGATTTCAACTGCGGCTGGCAAGAAGCTCTGGGATTATTTCAAGCTCGAAAAACTTGAGAAAAATCTTGGCGTGGAGCCAACCACAGTGAAACCAGCATCGCAACAGCTGCCAAGACGTCAATTCTACGGGATTGCATCGTGGTTGCACTGGTTCGTCCTTGTCTTCGTGTATCTACCAACTCTCTTGCTTTATGGCATTGTTGCCAGAAGAGAAGAAGTTATAGCTTGGGTAGAGAGAAGGCGCCTCAGGGTCGAGCATAGAACGAGCGTACAAGGAATGGGGGGTGATGGCGTCCCGCATAGACCAAGTTGGTGGTTAGCAATGGAAGGCGTCATAGACGCTGTGGCGGAAATTGTGGGGAATATTATATCGGCAAGGTGGTTTAGAGCATAAAAGGAGGAAATCATGACGACCTTAAATCTAAGACAACTGTTCAGTATTTTCGGAGCATCTATTGTGTTGGTTTTTTTCGCCAAGTTTTTCTTGGGCGGACCAGCCTTTGCGTGGGTGTTTATCTTTTTCTTCAGCATCTTGTATCTCCTCTACAGTGCGCACGTTAATAGTGTGATCAGCGCCGCAAGCACCGGCACAGCGAAGGCATTCAAAGCGCTGAAAACTTTTGTTTCTGTGACTCTCGTCGCGATAATCCTGGTCGGGTTCATCCAGAGCATGACCGGGCTTGCGATCGGAGATACTGGAGATCAAAAGATCGCAACGCTCCTCTATGTTTCCCTCCTCGGCTTATTCGCAATGTGGCAAGCGGGGTGGACTAAGGGCGACTCCGGCAAAAGATGGGTGCATAGATTTATTGTATTAACGCTCATCTACGCCCTGCTGACTGCCTTGTTCCCGGCGGTCCCGCTCGTCATCAACCGTTTTCTCGCGGATGGCAACTGGATTGCAGAGGCTTATGCCAAGCGTAAGCTCGGCGACGAACTGGGGAAAGTTTTCGGCGAGACTGGGAATGTGCCGGCACCTATCGGTTCCAGGGCCTCTGGCACGAGATTTGATTTCCCGGAGCTCTGTCCGGATCCGAATTTCCATCGGGAGTTGAAACAAGGCGAAACCGTGGACTGGAACCTCGGCAACCGGCCAGGTTGTCGCGTGAACGGCTATGGGATAGTCAGCGGAGAGGCGGATGTGCTTGAGGTGTTTGTATCGGGGAGGACGAGGGCGAGAAAAGTTAGCCCCCGCACAACCGATTCAGATGCTCCCGAGTACATCGCGGCTATATCAATTAAAGCCGCCAGTGGCGCTGTTTTTTACAGAGCCTACTGATTCCGCCCCCGATTCGTTTTCCTTTCTTATATTGTTTCCTTAAACTTTAGCACCTTGGTAAATACATCGGGGGCGAGCATTCCAGCTTCGCCCCCTTTTTGTTATCATTTGAGTATGAAATCCATTTTTTGCTTTTTAATAATTTTGCTTGGTTTTTTGTCAATATCGCCGCCTGTTGTTTTTGCGCAAGCTTGTCAATCCCCATTCATAGGTTGTAATGGTTTATGTACTCTTCCCGCAGAATGCAATACTGGTGGAAATACTAACCAGCCAGGCGGTGGAAATACTAACCAGCCTTCCGGCGGATCTGCAATAACCAATCCCATTCAGTCCAACACTTTCGGGGAGCTGATGGCGAAGATTGCGGACGCGGCGGCGAAGATAGGTCTGCCATTAGTCGCGGTATTCATGATTTATGCCGGATTTCTATTTGTATCCGCGCGGGGGAACGAGGAGCAATTAACCAAAGCCAAAACGACTTTTTTCTGGACTATAATCGGGGCACTCCTCGTAGTTGGCGCTTTCGCGATCTCGCTTGCTATTAAAGATTTTGCGCAAAAGTTGTAAAATCCACTCGCGCCGTTCTTTTTTCAGCTTGTGAAGAATTTGAAGATTTTTCTAGGCTTTCAAAAAGAAGGCGCTCGTTTGAGCTATAATTAGACAGTGCCCTCGTGGTGAAATGGATATCACGCATGGCTTCGAACCATGTATTCCCCGTTCGAATCGGGGCGAGGGCACATAATTTCCTATGCACAAAATTCCAAAAGAAGTTATCGATGTTGTTCAAAAACTTCGGGAGAATAATTTTGAAGCGTATTTAGTCGGCGGATGCGTCCGGGATTTTTTGCGCGCCAAAAAACCTAAAGATTGGGATGTGACAACAAATGCCAAGCCGGAGGAGATTCAAAAAGTTTTTGAAGATACCTTCTACGAAAACCAATATGGAACGGTTGGGGTGAAAACGGGCGCGAAAGAAGAATCGCTCGCTGTCGTCGAGGTAACGCCGTATCGCGTTGAGGCGAAATACTCAGATAAGCGCCATCCCGACAAAATCGAATTTGCGAAGGATTTGCAGGAGGATTTGGGCCGCCGAGATTTCACCATAAACGCCCTTGCGCTGGAGGTTCCGAAGTCCGACTTCAAGGGCGCTCCGAAGTCGGACTTCGGAATAATAGACTTAGTTGACGGTCAAAAAGACCTTAAAAATAAGGTTATTAGGGCTGTCGGCGATCCGGAAGAGCGTTTTCGGGAGGATGCCTTGCGGCTCTTGCGTGCTGTGCGCTTTGCCGCCGAACTCGGATTTAAAATCGAAAAAAGGACGCTTGAGGCAGTAAAAAATAACGCCGGCTTATTAAGATTTATTTCCAAAGAAAGAATACGGGATGAGTTTGTAAAATTGATTGCTTCAGCGGGAGCTGCAAGCGGAATTGAAATTTTGCGCGAATCCGGGCTCCTGAAAGAATTTCTGCCGGAATTGCTCGAAGGATGGGGCGTCGGGCAGAATCTGCACCACATCTATACTGTCTGGGAGCATAATTTGAAATCTTTGGAGCACGCGGTCAAAGAAGATTGGCCGCTTGATGTGCGGATGGCGGCTTTGCTTCACGACGTCGGCAAACCCCGCGTGAAGCGCGGGGAAGGAAAATTCTCAACTTTCTACGGACACGATGTCGTTGGGGCGAAAATGTCGGACCAGATTCTCTCGCGCCTGCGCTTCCCAAAAGAGTTTATTGAGAAAGTATCGAAATTAATCCGCTATCATCTTTTTTACTACAACGTGGACGAGGTTACGGAATCTTCGGTGAGGCGGCTTATCGCCAAAGTTGGCATAGAGGATATGGAAGATTTAATTCGAGTCCGCATCTGCGATCGGATTGGTTCCGGCGTTCCCAAGGCGGAGCCTTATAAATTAAGGCATTTTCGCTTTATAGTGGAAAAACTCCAGCGCGATCCGATCTCCGTTGGCATGCTTAAAGTTCGAGGCGAGGATGTAATGAAGACTTGCGAAATCGAGCCGGGCCCGAGAGTCGGATGGATTCTATCCATTCTGCTCGACGAAGTTTTGGATGACCCAAAGAAAAATACCAAGAAATATCTCGAAGAAAAAGTGGCGTGGCTATGTCTTCTGTCGGACAAAGAGCTTAAGGATTTATCTAAAAAAGCTGCGGAGAAAAAGGTGTCCCTCGAATCCGATGAGATTGAAGAAATCAAAAAAAAGCACTATGTTAAGTGAGCGTAGCGAATCCCGACTTTAGCGTCGGGATAAATACGGGCTGTAGTATACCGGCAGTACGTGCCCTTCGGGAGGGTAAAGACTGGGTCCGATTCCCAGCAGCCCGACAGAGAACTAAATTTTTAAATGTTTGAAACACAAACGCCTGTGGCGAGTTTTTATGAATATGGGGACCTTGCAATCCAACGCATTAATTAAAGCCGGGCTGATCATCGGAGTATCTTTGGTTTTAGGTTTGTTATTTGATTATTTTTTCTACGCTAAAATTCTCGGCGTTGCTTTTCCCCTGTATGTTGTTCTGGTCGCGTCGGGCCTTTTTGCTGTTGCGGGCTTCTTAAATAAACAGATAAGCAAGGAGGCTCTTTTACTTTTAGCACCACTCATATTTTTTAGCGTAATGGTTTTTGTGCGTTCAAGCGCATTGCTCACACTTCTTAATATAGTTGCTTCTTTGCTATTGTTGCTTGTAATCGCCGAGGTATCTTTTGACGGGAAATTGAAGAACTTTTTTATAGCAGATTATATAAAAATTTTCCTTCTGCCCTTCAAGTTTATTCTTCCGTTATTTCAAACGCTGTCCGATTTATTTTCACTAGAAGGAGTAAATAAAGACAAAAAAGTTTTATCGCAGGTCATTAAGGGCGTTGTAATGGCCGTCCCTGTTTTATTTATTTTTTTAATTCTTTTTTCTTCAGCGGATTTGATTTTTCAAAAATATGTATCCGATTTAATTAACATAAATATTGAGCCCGAGACAGTTTTCAGATCTATTTTGGTTTTAATTGCAACACTCGTTTATATCGGCGCATATTCTTATATTTTTCGAGAAGCAAAAAATCAAAATGAATCGCCGCAAAATAATAAAACTTCAAGCTTTAGCCATATTGAAAGTTCCATATTGCTGGGCTCAGTTAATATTCTGTTTTTTGTTTTTATTCTCGTCCAGTTTGCCTATCTTTTTGGCGGCGAGGGCAATATTTCCGCGCAAGGTTTTACTTACGCCGAATATGCCAGGCGCGGGTTTTTTGAGCTTATAGCGGTTTCTATCATTTCTTTATTGCTG
>Ga0155188_118_pt1 | contig 24733 bp, 26 predicted proteins | sample RifCSPhighO2_02_FD_106156 | JGI IMG/M metagenome (GOLD analysis project Ga0155188, IMG submission 106156) | Candidatus Giovannonibacteria bacterium RIFCSPHIGHO2_02_43_16
GCCCGCGCGGAGGAGGGGTCTGGGGAGGAATCCGCGCGGGCTTCGGCTTTCTTTTTTGAAAAAATTGGCGGCTATTTCAAATCGGAAACATCCAAATAATTCTTTCCAGATTTGTGGCTTTGGAATGACAACTTGCACATCTCAAAAATCGGATCGGGTAAGTTGTCTAAATCATACCAAAGCCACGATTCTGACTTTTCCGGCTCAAGCACTTTTGGCTCGCCGCTTTTCCAATCGGCGACTAAACCGATATGGACATAATGCTTCGGCGCGTACTTTGTTACATTTGCTAGAAATTGAAAACGAATGTTTTCAATTTCTATTCCACATTCTTCTTGAACTTCGCGCCGAGTACAATCCGCAAAGGATTCCATGTATTCCAAATGACCGCCCGGGAAGGCGTACTCGCCCTCACCATGCGAACCTTTGCGTTTTCCTAGCAAAACTTTCCCATTTTTGAGAATCATTACGCCTACCCCAACTTTTGGTCTTTGTTGTTCGTTCATAAATTTAGTAAGCAGTCGATCGCGTCCGATGATATGGTTTGTCGCTCTCAAATTTTTCTTGAGTGGCGAGCCAAATAGCGCTCCCGCCAATACTACAACCCGCATCTAGTATTTTCGCACCGGAAGATATGTGAAGAATATCAGCCAAAAATTTATTTTCATTCAACAGTGCCTCCTTTACACTTTTGGTGTCACCGTTCCAAAAGCCGTAATGTAACGCATGACTTTCATCGTCTCTATGCCAAAAAATTTTATAAAATGGTGAGGTCTTATCATAGTATTCAGCTATTTGTTTAGTTTGGTCTGCCATAACTATTTCGATAATTCATCAACGAAAACATCAAGCGTTTATATAGTTTCTATCCATTTTAATTGCTGGGCAACTTCTTCGGCAAATCTGAAATTGTGGACCCGACCGGCCTCGAACCGGTAACCTCCCGCGTGCAAAGCGGGTGCTCTGCCAATTGAGCTACGGGCCCTTTCTAAAACTCAATTTATTATATGTAAAAAGCGGAACTGCGGGAAGCTCTAAGAACTCCCCGCAGTTTCTTTACCTACCACATTAGTGGTTATTTATTTTCCCAGTGGTGGTAGTTGGTTTCATCAACCACTCTGATTCCCGTTGTTTGAGCACTTTTATGTTGACATGTCTTAACGAATCTTCAACCCTTCGCCTCTTGCGCTTAAAAACAACAAACGCCAATGATACGTTCATTAAGACCGAGATCGCCAAGCCTCCGTAAATGAATGGGCTCAAGTAATCCATCCTTTCGTATTTCTTGCGCAAGCTCTCGGCTCCTTCTGTTGCTTTCCTCGCGTCGTCAAGAGCGGTCGTAAGTTGCAGGGCCAAATCGCCGGCCTTGTTTTCAAGCGCTCGCAGATCCGGAAGATTTGACGGAATCTTGATACTCTCCCCGACCTTGAGATTCGCACCAAATCGAGGATTCGCTTTTTTTATTTCCTCGACACTGCTCTCCAGATAGCGCGCGTACCCATCAAGGGTCGCGCCTTCATGAATCCTGCGCTCTATAACCCAGCCAGATGCCGGAACCGCCTTCATGGCAACAAAAATCAAAACCACCCCGAACAACAATCTCTTCATTTCTCTTCCTCCTTAAAATTAAGATCAGCCCAAAAAAGCTTAGCAGAAATTCGTGAATATTGCAATCGTTATCTACTCGACGATTATCTTGCCGAACTGGATCGGGAACAGGTGGTCGTGCATCGGGCAGGTCTTCACATCCGTGAAAGTGTGCGAGTAACTTTCGCCCGCGTTGATTCCCTGCTTTGCGTCAAACCCAGGGCAGAGAAGATGCGTTGGGTGCACTCCAGAAGCTGGCCAGCGCTTCTTGGTATCTTTGTTAATAAACTTAACCGTATCTCCCGCCTTAATTCTCACTTCAGCCGGTGAAAATCCCGAGGCAGTGATATCCACAACAACTTCCTTTGCCGCAACACTGCTTGGAGCTGGCAGAAGATCGCCGGATGATTGGGGTGCGGGCGCCAAAGTCGGCGCCTGATATTGCGCCCTATAAAAATACCATCCCGCGGCGGCGACAATAACTATTAGGACTGCTATTATTGATGTTTTCATATTGTATTATTATATCCCAGTTATTATTTCATGAAAACCCAGGAAAATAATCCGTCGTGATATTTTTTCTTCGAACGCCCATGCCACGAAGCATTTTTTTAAACGCGTCCACCATTGCTTCCGGACCCGAAATGTAAAATATCCTCTCCCGCCAATCCGCGAGTTTTTCGCGGATCAATGCCGCGTCGATTAATCTTGAAATGACATATTCTGTCCGCAACCCTATTTTGGCCTCGGCCTCGATAAATAAATATCTATACGCTATCTTATTTTCGTTTTTCACGGCATAGAGGAGAGCTATATCCCGGCGCTCCCCAGAATCAACCATATATTTAATCATGCTTCGAAAAGGCGTGATTCCTATCCCGCCCGCTATAAAAGCGAGTTTCTTTTTTTTATCGCGCGGAAGCGTAAAATCTCCGGCAAGCTGGCCTGCAAACGCTCTTTGCCCATTTTTTAATTCAATTAAGTTTTTTTTAAAACTGGACGGCGGGCGGCTTAATTTCACTCCGAGCTTTATTTCCTGCTCTGTCGGCGAAGAAGCGATTGTGAAATACCGCCTGACTCCACGGCTGTCGGGGCGATCGTGCGGGAGCGTCCACTCGAGATATTGTCCGGGCGCGAAGGATATTTTTTTATCCGGACTGAAAACGAACTCAAAAATATCTTTCGCAATTTCATTTTTGTTTTTTAGCGTGAGGAATATTTTTTTCTTAAACCCGACAATATACGAAAATGTGTTCCCCGCGATCAATATAAATTCCGGCGGCGCGGCGTTGAAAAAAAGACCAATCAAAACCCCATAAATAATTCTAAGTTTTTTTGTCGGCGGCGTCGTTATTGGTTCGGTCAGCATAATTGTTCCAAAAAATATGGCCGGCCAAGACAAAATAGCTTCCATAAATGCTCCGAAAAAATAAAAAGCTGACACGAGCAATGTAGCAAAAAATGAGAAAAAAAGGTCGAATCTTCTGATCTTTCGGACAATCAAAAATCCTGTAATCAATATTGCTGGAAACATGGCCGAAGTCCCAACCCACCAAGAAGCGCCGCCGAGATCAAGAAGGAAAATAGCTGCCGCCCCGAACGCCGCAGGATTGAAAATATGGCGCCGAAACGGAGCGATAAGGTATTTAGACGCCATCGCGATGATGCCGGCGAGCGCTAAAATTCCGGCTCCATTCAAATCCATCGCGGGAGTTAAAATAAAAAATAAAATCAAGGCGGAGATGAAGCAGGATTCGGTATTAACTGGGGCGCCAAATAATCTAGCAAAAATGTAATTCGAGGTATAGCAAGCTGCAGTTAAAATAGCCGCGGACAACATAAGCTCAGCGGGCGTAAAATCAATTAGACCCAAAAACGAGAAAATGAGCGCGAATAGAGCCATGCCAAAAAGCGCATACATCGCCAAACGGTACATTGTTATCGAATTCAGGAAATTATCTACGAAGCGCATCTATTTTGTGAGCGCCAAAGACACTAAGTGGTCCAATAGATTCGGGAAAGATAAACCGATGGCTTCGGATGCTTTCGGCAAGAGCGATTCTGAAGTAAGTCCCGGTAAAGTATTTGTTTCTAAAATATAAATTCCTTTTGGAGATATGATGAAGTCGGATCGTGAATAATGACGCAATCCCAATGCGCTATGCGCCCTAACTGCCATTTCCTGAATCTCTTTAGAAATTTTATCGTCTAAATGCGCGGGGCAGATTTCTTTGGTCGCGCCATTATATTTAACTTCGTAATTAAAAAAATTGCCATCGGGAGGGATTATTTCAATCACGGGCAGTGCGTAATATTCCTTTCCGCGGAAATTTTCAAGAACCCCGCATGTCGCTTCTCTGCCCGCGATAAATTCTTCCGCGAGAGCTTCATCATCATATAAAAACGCTTTTTCAAGCGCGGAGGGAATTTCCGGCACATCTTTCGCGATCGCAACGCCGACCGAGGATCCCCTGCCCGCGGGCTTGATTATCCATGGTGGGAAAAGAGTTTCGTTTATATCGCGCGCTGAATCCTTCAAATTCGCCGATTTTTTTACAACAAGGCCTCTCGGCGTTTTTAACCCTGTTTTTTTATACACATCCTTGGCAATACTTTTCTTCATGGCCATAGCAGACGCAAGTATGCCTGATCCGGTATACGGAATTTTATGTCCTTCCAAAATCTGCTGGACCTGCCCGTCTTCCCCATATTCGCCATGAAGCGCGTTAAAAACAGCGTCTACTTTCCGGAAAATCTTTGCGGGCTCGCTCGGAAATCCGTCCATGTGCCAGGCACAGTCCCTGGAAATTAAAATGTCGTGCGCGTGATATTTATCTTTCGGCAGAAATTTTAAAACGTTTCTCCCAGTCATGAGAGATATCTCGTACTCCGCGGAAGGCCCGCCGCGCAAAACCGCCACTCGAATTTTCGCCATTTAGATATTATAGCTTTATTTACCTATTTTCCCAGCCGTCGTCCTGCCTGCACAAAAGCTCTTTTTTCTTCTCCGGCTCGGCCATGAGCCGCTCCACAATTTTCTCCATCCGCATGCCCTGTGATCCTTTAATCAATAGAATGTCGCCCGGTTTTATAATTTTTTCAAGCTCGTCCGCAGCGCGCTCGGATGTCTCAAAAGTGTAGATGCTTCGCTTTTTAAACCCGGCCTTAATCGCGCCTTCCATAAAAAATTTCGCGCGAACCCCGACTGTGCATAAAATATCTGAAACATCGGCGGCAATATTCCCTAAATCGCGATGCGCGGTTATTGTATGTTTCCCAAGCTCGAGCATATCCCCCAAAACCGCGATTTTCCTTCCTTCTTTAGAGGGTGGTTCAATTTCCTCAAGAACCTTTAAGGCGGCCTCTAAGGCTTTTGGAGAGGAATTATAAGAGTCGTCCAAAATCAAAGTATTTTTTATACCGCGGATTAATTTTAATCGCCCGGGAGGAGGCGAATAGATCGAAATCATTTCAATGCTATCCTCCAATTTCATTCCGAATACGGATCCGACCGCGATTGCGGCAAGAGCAGGATAAGCATTATGCGAACCAAAAGCGTTTAAGATTTTTGCAGGAAATTCATCTTTCTTATTTCTTACCTTAAATTCAATGCCTTCTGGGACTCCCGCTGGATCTTCTTTTCTCAAAAATATTCCGTAATCCAGCGCTTCAAAATCAGCGCCGTCGGAAAACCCGTATGTTAATATTTTAGCGCTAGTATTCTTTCCAATTTCCATTATTCTCTCGTCGTCAAAATTTAAAATAACAGTGGCGCTCTCGCCAAGCCCCCTGATTAGCTCTTCTTTCTCGGCAAAAACTTCTTCCGGCCCGGAAAAGAATTCAACGTGGACCGGAATTTCCGCGAGCGCCGTCAAAACTGCGACGTCGGGCTTAAGCCATAATCTTATCTTTTTAATATCTTCCGGCCGATCAGCGCCAACTTCCAAGACTAGAATTTCAGGGTAAATCTCCTGTGCGACGATGGCTTTAATTCCTTTCCAAAAAGCAGCAAGCCACTTGTAAATAGAATTCCATCCGCTCTCCGCTCCTATTATCGCGAGCGGCACGCCGAGCTCGGAATTATAACTTTTCTTGCTTTTTCTAACCCTGAATTTTTTCTCGAGGACTTTCGCAATCGCATCTTTGGTCGAGGTCTTTCCTACCGATCCTGTCACCGCAACAATTTTCGCCTTATATTTTTTCAAAATCAGCCGCGCCTCCCAAGTCAACACAAAAACGACTATTTTTTTCAGTATTTCGCGCATATTCTAAATATAGCATCCATTATAAGTCATCTAAAGAAAGGGGTAATTAGATTCCACTTAGGTGTCCGACACCTAAGTGCTAAAATAAAGATATGAGAAAAACTCCATTTGTTTCAGGAGAATATTACCACATATATAATCGTGGCGTAGATAAACGTACTATTTTTTCTCAAAAACACGATTTAGATAGATTCTTGAAATGCATGATTGAATTTAATAATGTCGAGCCGATCGGCAGCCTATATCAGCTTTCTTTTGAAAAGCACGGGAATAAAAACTCAAAAAGTAATTTGGTTGACATTGTTTGTTACTGCTTGAATGAAAACCATTTTCATTTAATTCTAAGATGCTTAAAAGATAATTCCATCAGCGAATATATGAAACGCATAGGCGGCGGATACGCGAATTATTTTAATATTAAATACCGAAGAAGTGGCGCGCTATTCCAAGGAAAATTTAAATCTAGACATATAGATTCCAATGCTTATCTCACACATCTGTCGGCTTATGTTAATCTGAATAACAAAGTTCACAAAAATAATGGTCTTTATGGATCGAGTTGGCAGGAATATTTAGATAATCGGCAAAACGGACTTTGTAAGAAGGAAATTATATTAAAGCAATTTAGTAATTCAATTGATTATAAAAACTTTGCAGAGGAATCTCTAGGGAATATTTTGGAACGAAAAGACCGCTTTAGAGAAATGGAAACCTTACTCCTCGAAGAAAAATGACACTTAGGTGTCCGACACCTAAGTGTTAGCGGTCGGGGGGGACGTCGTAGTAGGTGAGTAGAAACTGCATAATCTGCTCATAGTACGGCCCCAGGGATGCGGAAGCATATCGCACTCCTTGGGGCTTTTCCATATACATGAAAAGTAGAAATCTGGTGTCAAAGCCCGGGGCGTAGGCGAGGAATGAATGGAGATATTGGTCGGAGTATCCCTTCCCATCCTTATTTGCAATTTGAGCCGTACCGGTTTTTGCTGCCGCAGTCCAATATTTAAACTTTGCCTTCCCTCCCAAAAGAGCTTCATCCCCGACTTTAACTAGCATGCGAGAGACGGTCTCCGCAGTCTCTTGAGTTATAACCTGCCTGACTTCCTCTGGCCCGAAAATTATATCCTCCCGGCCCGGACGGACGATACGTTCAACGATGTACGGCTTCATAATTTTTCCGCCGTTCGCGAGCGCTGACGCGGCTCTGGCAAACTCGAGAGGCGTCGCGGAAACTCCCTGCCCAAATGCCGCCGTCGCGTATTCGATATCGCGAGTTGAATTCAGATTTTGCAGATTTCCCTTAACTTCGCCTGGCAGAGTTATCCCGGTTTTCTCTGAAAGTCCGTAGGCCCCGAAATATTTTCTCATATTTTCTTTCCCTATTTTGCCGGCAACGAATGCCGCGCCGGTGTTAAGCGATTCGCTCAATACGTTCTGCATCGTCGTCTCGCCTCTGCCTTTTTCATCAAAATTCCTTATTGTATAGCCATCGAGAGTAAGGTATCCCTTATCAAAATATGTCGTCTCTGGCGTAATGATTTTTTCATTTATGCCCGCGGCCATAGTCAAAGGCTTAAAAACCGACCCGAATTCAAAGGTACTCTCGACAAGCGGGTTCGTAAAAACATCCAAGGATACTGATTTGCCGTACGTATTGGGATCGAAATTCGGGAATGCCGCCATAGCTAATATTTTTCCGGTTTTAGGCTCGATAATAATTGCGCCTCCCCCGGATGGCTTCCACTCCTGCTCTATTTCCTTGAGTTTTTTTTCAAGAAAAGCCTCAACGTTTGGCTCTAGCGTCAGCACTACGCTATAACCTTCTTCTGGCGGCGAAAAAAATCTTTTCCCTAATTCGAGTAAAATTCCGCCCGCGGACTGAGATCCAGAAACTGACCCAGTCTTACCTCGCAGTTGATCTTCAAAAAATCTTTCTATTCCATATCGCCCCTCAAGCTCATCCTCATTATTGTATCCAAGAAATCCGATAACTTGAGATGCCAAATTCTTCGCCGGATATACCCGCCATTCTTCAGGCGAAATGCCCACATTTTCAAGTTTCAAGCCTACAATTCGATCAGCTAAGGCGCGGTCGAGATGATGCGCGATAACTTCATACGGATCGTCCTTCTTTGAAGCCCGAGCAAAAAAATCCGCTTTGTCTAATAAAACTACTTTGGACAATTTTTCAAAAGAATCGTTTGGATTTTCTAATTTTTTTGGATTTATGAAAAGAAGATATCCTTCTTTTGTGGACGCGACAGGGATAAGCTCCTCGGAGCGTTCGCGCAAATAAATCTCGCCGCGCCTTGGCGTCAAGATCTGCGAAAAATTCTGCTGGCGCTCGGCTTGGGTTTTGTAATAAGCTCCAGAAACCACCTGCAGGAAAAAAAGTCTCCCAATTAACAAAATCGATGCGACAAGCAATATAAAAAAGGCTATCCGTATGCGCTTGGTTATCTCGCGTTCCGGAGAAGAATTTTGCCTCATCGATACAGCGCAAAGTTGCTTTCACGCGATACGAATTCTTGTTTTTGGATTTCTTTTTTCTCGAATGATGCCGAATATTGATCGTAAAAATCCGAGAGGCTTGCCATAAAAACTTCTTTCCTATCCTGGATATCTTGGCGAGTTATACGTATTTGACGATCAAACTCTCCCTTGCGGAAATTTTCAGAAATTGTCATATTTAACATCGTTATATAAATGATAAGCAAAGAAACAACCGCGACCGTTATTAAAGGCAACAGTTTTTCTTCTTTTGATATTTGTATTCGAATGTATCTCATTTTAAAGTTTTTCAAGTATTCGTAATTTTGCGGAGCGGGAACGCGGATTTTTTGTAACTTCTTCTCTGCTCGGTACGATAGGCTTTCTATTTATAAGCTTTCCCTCTTCGTTCTTCGCCTTTTCTTTAAAAAAATTCTTAACAATTCTATCCTCGAGGGAATGGTACGAAATCACAGCTATCCTTCCTTTGGGCTTAATTATCTCCCAAGCTCCCCTCAGCCCATTCTCAATATTTTCGAGTTCGTGGTTCAGATGAATCCGCAGCGCTTGGAAGGTCTTCGTCGCGGGGTTGATTCTGCCCCTTCTAGGAACTGCTCTTGAAATTATTTCCGAGAGCTCTTTGGCGCTCGTAATTCTCTTTCTCGCCCGATATCGCTCTATGGCGCGCGCTATGCGCCCCGCGAACCGCTCTTCGCCATACTTCCGTATAACTTCTTCTAAATCCCTTACATTGGCAGTGTTGATAAATTCTTCGGCATTTGGCCTCTGATTAGGATCAAAAGTCATCTTTAGGCCTTCTTCCGATTTGAACGAGAATCCCCGGCCGGATGCTAAAAGTTGTAAAGAACTTAGCCCAAGGTCAAATAAAATCGCATCCGGCCTATAGGGTCCCGCCACCTTCTCCAGTTCTGAGAAGTTCGAATGAAAAAATTTAACTCTCACATCGCCACCCAGATCCTTCCGCAGTTTTTCAACCATTCCTGAGTCCCAATCGAGTCCGATAAGTTTGCCCTCCTGCCCCAATTTTTTCAATATCTCTCTCGCGTGTCCTCCGCCATCTACTGTCGCATCAACAACTACTGATCCGCTTTTCAAATTAAGTCCGTCGACAACCTCAGAGAGCAAGACGGGAATATGTATTTCTTCGATCATCTTAATAGGCTCCTATCTCTCCGAGTTTTTCAGCAAGCTTATCCGTCGAGCGCTCAATCTCCTTTCTGTAAGCTTCCCAGCGTTCTTTATTCCAAATCTCAACTCGCTTGAAAACTCCAATAATGCTGGCTTCTCCTTTTAAACCGGCGTACTCAGACAGAAAATCAGGTATCAAAATGCGTCCGAGATTATCCAGTTCAACATCCGCAGCGCCGGCCAAGAATAGCCTGACGAAATCTCTTGTATCTTTTTGACCAGTTGGGAGTTCCGAAAGCTTTTGGGCAACCTTCTCCCATTCGGATAATGGGTATACAAACAGACAAGAATCCAAACCGCGCGTAACGATAGCTCGCTTCCCGAGATCCTTGCGAAACTTAGCCGGAACGGCCAAGCGCCTTTTTGAATCTAAATTATGCAAATATTCGCCGATAAACATGAATTTGGGGCAAATAGTCTTTATTTTTAAAGAGGAAATAGGATATGCACACTATCCACAGATTTATCCACTTTTCCCCACTTCTCTTTCATTATACCCCACTCATACTACCCTATCAAACATTCGCAAACATTTCCATGTGGAAAAGTCTAGGCAAAGAAAAAACCCCAGCGTCCAACGGACGCTGGGTGTTGAAGGTTTTGCTATTCCTTTGGTTTCATTGTCGGAAACAGAATCACCTCCTTGATATTGTGGGTATCTGTCAAAAGCATGACTAATCGGTCGATTCCGATCCCGAGGCCTGCCGCAGGAGGCATCCCGTATTCCATGGCTTCGAGGTAATCCTCGTCCATTGGGTGCGCTTCTTTATCCTTCCCCTTCCGAAGCGTCTCTTGGAATTCAAATCGTTTCTTCTGTTCCAATGGGTTATTTAATTCCGAAAATCCGTTTACGACTTCTACTCCCACTATGATTAATTGAAATCTATCCACCAATTGCGGATTATCCGAACGCTCCTTCGCTAAGGGCGAGATTGCGAGAGGATGATTTGTGACAAAAACTGGCTGGATCAATTTCGGCCTGCAAATTTTCTTAAATATCTCGTCGGCGATTTTTTCCTTTGTATCTTCGAGAGCCGGATTTAAGCCGAATTGCTTCGCGCGGATCGAAAACTCTTCGCGGCTCATATCCTCTGGTTTGATAATCAAGGCGTAACGCTCGATCACCGACCAAAAAGGGATCGAGGAAATTTTGCCTGAAAATTTAATTTCACGTCCTTCAAATTTGAATGAATTTTTTCTTGTAATTTTTTTAATTAAGGCAGCCAAAACTTTGGCAATAAATTCTTTTAATATTTCGGCATCCCAATAAGCCGCGTATAATTCAAGCATTGTAAATTCAGGGTTGTGGGTCATGTCAATGCCTTCGTTTCGAAATACCCTGCCAATCTCAAAAATTTTGCCCAACCCCCCCACCAAAAGGCGCTTTAAATAAAGTTCCGGAGCGATTCTTAGATACATATCGAAATCAAGCATTTTGTGATGCGTCTTAAATGGTTCCGCAAGCGCCCCGCCGTAAACGGACTGCAGCATCGGAGTTTCCACTTCAATAAATCCCTCTTTCGCAAGTATCGTACAAAGCTCGCCTATTAAATTAGAGCGGATTCGAAATTTCTCGCGAACCTCCGGATTCATGAGTAGATCCAAATAGCGCTTGCGAAATCTTTCCTCAACGTCCGAAAGGCCGTGCCACTTCTCCGGTAATGGCCGGAGCGACTTCGCCAAAACTTGCCAACGCGCGGCCTCGATTGTCGGCTCTTTCCTCTTTGTGTAAAATGACCTGCCGGATATAGCGATAAAATCGCCGACATCTATATTTTCAGAAAATAACTTAAATGAGTCCACGCCGATTTTATCGCGTCCGATAAAGATTTGAAGTTTCTCAAAACCATCATATAAATCCAGAAATGCCGACCCGCCGTGCTCCCGCTTCGCCATAATGCGCCCGGCAACTCCAATTCCTTTTTTTCGCAGATTTTTCTTAAAATCTTTTTTTATTTTTGATATTTCAAGAATTGGGAAATTTATCTTCAGAGGAAATGCGTCAATACCCGCCTTTTTGAGGCTTTCTAATTTTGCAACGCGCACGCTTCGCAGTTCTTCAAGCGACATCTATTGTATATCCAAAATCTTATAAGCCATTTCCCCTTTCGGAGTGTGAATCGAAACAATATCCCCTCTTTGTTTCCCGATAAGAGCCCTGCCTAATGGAGACTCGTTTGAAATCCTATTTTGAGACGGGTCAGCTTCTTCCCTGCCGACAATAAAATAAGAATCTTCGCTTCCGTTCCCTTCTTTCTTAGTGATAACGGTTGAGCCTATAGTTACCGATGAAGCTGAAGCCGGTTGAGAAATCAAAACAGCTCGGCTCAAAATATCTTCGAGGTCAGCTATGCGCGATTCGATGAGCTGTTGCTCTTCTTTTGCCTCTTGGTATTCGGCATTTTCAGAAAGATCCCCGAGACTCTTCGCGTATTCAAGCCGCTCTGCGATTTCTTTGCGCTTCTTATCCTTAAGCACCACAAGCTCAGATTTAAGGCGCGTGAACCCGGAAGCGCTTAGATATTCTGCATTTTCATTGATATTATCCATAGGGTTAGAATATAAACTATTATACTACTTCCTTCAAGTAACACTTCTCGCAATAAACAATCTCCGGCCGCTCTGGAGCATAAGTCGTCTCAAATTCAATGGGGCATTGTCCTTCGTGGTCATGTTTGATAGTGTTTGTGTAAGTTGTCTTGGTTCCGCACATGCATTTCCTATGCCATAGCTTAAGTGGATTTCTTTGTTTTATGCGTTGATAATGACGGCAATTCGGGCATAAGCGAGGAAGAGGCAAATTCATCTTTCTCAAGAAATCTAGTTCTTGAGGGATGATTCTGAAGGCTTCGGTGCATTGTTCGTTGCAGTTGGAGGTCTCACCTCCAAGTTGATGATGGGCGCATTGGATTATCTCATTAAGTATTGAATCTGGAACATCCTTTATATGATCGGGTATATCTTCTGTTTTGAGTGTGATTTGGTAGTTTCTAGGTTCAGGGTCTTTCCAAGAGTAGCCTTGCTCTATAGCTTCTTCCCTGGTTAGAGGAAAGTATTCCTGTGCGATGGTTTCGTTATATGAGAAGGGAGATAGCTCTGGAGGGAAGAATTCACCATATTTATATACTCTGCCTTTCTTATCTATATAGGGCATGGTGTTCATGTGTTCTATGATCTTGGGCACTAGTGCTTCGTATTCTTCTTTGGTGTATTGGCGGTTTAGGATGCAGTAGGATTTGGAGTGGAGGCCTATGCAAGCGAAGAGGTTGGAGGAATTATGACAATCTTCCGATAAGATAATGTCATAGCTATACCAAATTTTTACCCCAAAATATGATCTTCTTCCTATCCCGCTAACTTCCTCATAAAGTAGTTCTGAATCAAGTCCGGCGCCAGTTAAATCCATGCTGTCTTTCGTGGCATCAGAAATATTGGCGCTATATCTGCAATTTTCAGCATCTCTGGTCACAAAAAAACACCAATAACAATTTTTTGAATTACGTATATCATCTCCAATAACATTGATAGAATTTCTTATCATAGCAAATCGATGGGGATATTTTAAAACATGCTCTTTAAATTTCTCCCTAAATTCAATGAAATTCTTATAACTTCCCAAATCAAATTCTTTTATTTTTTTATCATATTCATCTTTCAAATATTGTTGGTTAAAAATGCAATGTGATTTACTCCTAAGATTCGCGCATCCGAGACAATCAGAACAATTTCTGCAAGCAAATAAAAATTGGTCCTCTTGAGAATCCTCTACATACCTACTGAAAAAGACTTTAAAGCATTTAGAGCAATCGACTGTTTCATAACAAAACTCGCTCCATAAAGTTGTTGTAATATCTATCGAATCTTTAGAGTGAGCAGAGGTTTTTGCATAAGAAACATTTTCAAGATCATGGCTCCCAAATGTTAAATAAGTATTCTTCATATTTACTCCGTAGTTAATATATTCGCTTGCAACAGCATTAGTATAAGACAGGGCTGGACGCGGCACTTTTTTCATTAAATCTTTAAACTGCTCAAAGAAAGACTTAGAAAAATTATACTCTATTCCGTAATCTAGCGTACTCCATTTATCTGACCACCAGCAATTGTGGCAATAAATAACAAAGTCGGATTTTTCTGGGTATGCCGAAAGCGTATCCTTACTGCAAAGAACACATTTATTTCTGTAAAGTGCTCTTTCATTTCTAAAATTCATTCTTCTCACCATCCTGCACTCCGGGCACCAGGTCGGCGGCGGGACGGAGATTTTCTGATAAAACTTAAAATCTTCCGGTTCGATCCAGAAGTCTTTCTTGCATTTTTGGCAAACTTTAGTTTCGCGGTTCATAATTTCCTCAAGAGGCGTTTATAAATTTTATCACGCCTATCGGCGGCGAGAAGCTGAATAACATGCTGGGCGCTAAATTTAAAACCCACACGCCAATCCCTCATAATCCTAAAAGAAAATATCCCCTGAAGCGGGGCGCTCAGAGGCTTGGTATGTAAAAGCGGCGCAAAAGGGTCCCCTCTTAGTATGTCTATGAGTTCAGCAAGCTTATCTTGAATTTCTGAAGGCAAGCGGTGAACATCTTTCTGAAAATCTTTATCGTAAATAAGCTCATTTCCGTGAACGGACATGCTTCAAAAATGACTCCTTGTCTGTAAATTTATAAAAAGGACCGCGACTCTGCGTTCTAGACAGCATTTTTTTTATGAAGGATTCGCGATACTCTCCTTCGGGGTCCTTAAGGGGCGTGAAAAGGAAACTCTTTATCGCGCGCACATCTTCCTTCAAGGATCTCACTTCTTTATTTAATTTTAAAGCGCTAAGAGTGGGCATGTTTGAATGGTAGCAAGGGCGCGTGCTCGCTGCAAGTTGTTGTTAGATTATACCTATTTTAGGAGATCTGGCCTATAAACAAGAATCCACTCGATAATCTGCCGGGTTGCCGCGGTAGCTCCAACCAAGTTGGACGAACTCCCTCCTTCGAGGACCACCGCCATCGCGATTTTGGGATTGTCGTACGGAAAGTATCCGATAAACCACGAGTTGACATTCTTTTTTTCAACACCGATTTGCGCCGTTCCGGTCTTCGCGGCAATTTTCAAATTTATATTTGCCAGGGCCTGCGCCGTTCCGATTTTGGAGGACAGATTCATCCCCTCGCGCACTACTTGAAGATTTTCCGGAGAAACGTTGACTGATTTTCGAACAACTGATTTGCCGGAATCAATAATTTGATCTCCGCTTTTTATTTCCTTCAAAATTCTCGGCTCCATTATTTTCCCTCCGTTGGCGATGCTAGCCGCGAAAACCGCCATCTGAACGGGGGTTACCTGAAAATTTCCCTGCCCGATGGAAAGGTTGTAAGTGTCTCCAACGCGCCAAGTTGGATCGTCTTTTTGCGTCTGGGCCTTCCACTCAGGAGATGGAATAAATCCTTCTTTTTCTTCCTCCAAATCTATATTAGTTTTCTCCCCAAATCCGAATTTGGAAAGCCATTCGCGAAGCTTAGTTACCCCAAGCCCCTTTATATCTCCAAATCCTCCGCCTATAGTATAAAAATAAATGTTAGAAGAAACAGCTATGGCGTGGCGCATGTCAACAAAGCCGTGAGCCTTCCAATCTAAGAATATAGAAGGGTGATCTGGATCGAATGGATTAGGAACGATTAATTTACCAGTAGATAGAATTTCTCTCTCTGGATTTATAATTCCTTCCTCCAGCGCCGCAATCGCGTAAAGCGGCTTTATGATCGACCCGGAAGAATAAAGGCCAGATATGGCGCGGTCAAAGAGCGGCTTCGAGGAAGAAGTTAGATAATAATCAATATCTTTTTTGGGGCTGCCTTTTGTCAAAACATTCGGATCAAATCCGGGATAACTGACCAAACTCAAAACTTCTCCATTATTCGGAGCCAAGAGCACGGCGCCTCCGCCGCGAAATTCCCTCTCGTCTACAACCGCTTTTATTTCTTCATAAACTTTTCCCTGCAAATCCGCGTCAATTGAAAGATAAACGTCATCTCCGGTTTCTGGAAGTTTTTCCACAACTTCGGAAAACGTATCTCCACCAGAATCAACCTCAATCAGCTTCGAGCCGATTTTACCATACAAATAATTGTCGTAAATATTTTCAATTCCGCTTCTTCCAATCAATTTATTCGCTTCGAGGACGCGAATTTCAGCGGATTCCTCTGCCGATAATTTACTGAGATATCCAATAAGATGCGAGGCGGCGGCGCCAAGCGGATAAGAACGCGACGAAAATAATTCAATACGCAAAGGAAGACCGCGAAATTTATTTCTTATTACCTCAAGCGCTTGCCAATCCGTGGAATCTTTAATAACTATATTGCTTTTTTTAGAGGAGATTTCTTCCATTATCTGTTTGTCGTCCAGGGACACAAGCTTTCCAAAAAGCTCCTCTTTCTGATCAGAGGTAATTTCAGAAGCATCCAGAATTAGCCGAAACGCGGAATCGTTCGCGGCTAAAATCTTCCCTTCTCGATCTAGAATTCTGCCGCGCTCCGGCCACAATGGTAAAACTTTTAAGTGATTGGCCTCCGCGCGGGTTTTAAAAACATCACCGCTGATTACCTGAAGATTATAAAGGCGATATAGGAAAAGGCCGAAAATTAAGACTAGAATTATTCTTAAATAATTTAAGGAATCAGAACCTATTGGGAATTCGAGACGTCCCTCGAATCGTTCGCGCTCAAAACCAGGGAGATTCTTTGAATCCATGAAGATTTCGCCCGGATCGAGATCTTTATTTGAAAATCTTCCTCGCAACAACTTTTTGCTCCATCAATTCTAATAATAAAAGAGCGGCGGACAGTCCGGCGATAAGTTTAACAAAAATAAGCGCGCTGATTTTGATCGGAGCTAAAACTTCCGGCCAATTTGAGCCGAGCAAAAATAGAAAAACTATAAAAACCGCCAGAAAGGACTCTGCTATCCCGCGCATCGCGCGATTGAAAATTGATTCGGCTTTAAAAAATTCATCAATTAGCAACGCTGCTATCAAAATCGCCGATAATACGACGGTAAAAAATCCCAGAGGAAAATTAAATAAAACATCGAATATAAGCCCTAGGAGCATATATTCCCAATATACTTGACCTAGCGCGATTAAAAAAATAAATATAATCAGCAGAAATTCCCATCCAAAAGAAAACCCGGCCAGGAGAAGTGTCATGAACAATAAAAATCTAATCAATAAGCTCGACATATCTCAAATTTCTAAAATTAAAAGGGAAACGGAGTCTAATTTCCTTCAAAGGATTAGTGGGTTTTTCAATTATTTGTTCGACTTCCCCGATCAGAAATTGTGGACTAGTATTGGACAAAACTTTATCTCCGACTTCAACGGAAATGCTTTTAGGAACAGAGAATTTCATATTGTAGCCGCCTTCACCGACAAGCGTAATGTTAATTCCAGCTTGCATTAACCATGCTTCATTTTCAGCGGCCGGGTAAGATAGAAGCTTGACCATTGCCGACCTCGCTCCGATTTCAGAAATATCGCCGATATAAATTTCCTTATGCGCGACAACTCTTGTTCCGAATTTCGCGACGCCAAGAGCATCCATGCTTATTAGAAGAGTGTCGTAAGGAGTGGATGGGGCTTGACTCAATATCAGCGCGGACGACTTTATGATATCGCGATCGTTCCTCGAATTACCTTCTCCGGACTCTAATCCTGATATTTTTTCTTTAAGCGCAGAATTTTCCCCAAGAAGTTCCGCGTTCCTTGATTCCAACTCGAGAATCCGATTGCCTCCAAAATCTATAAGAGAATTCCTGATCGCGGCGGAAAAACTCAATATCGCGTCAAAAAAATCCCTCACCCCCGAACGAAAACTTACAGATACAATCCCCAAACCAGCCAACAAAATTATCGCCAGGATCAGGCCTGCCGCAGCTTTATATAGAAAGCTGTTACGTTGGCGGGAGTTCGTCTTCATGTTCAACCAAAGCTTCCCTGAAATTGTCCAGATCTTCGAGTACGATTCCGCATCCTCTAACAACGGCCGTAAGCGGATCGTCCGAAACAATGATGGGAATTTTAGTTTCAGATTCCAAAACCTTATCAAGTCCGCGCAAAAAAGATCCGCCCCCGACCAAATATATCCCGCGATGCATGATGTCAGCGACTAGCTCCGGCGGAGTTCTCTCAATTACTTCTTTAGTTGCCTCAGCGATAGTTCTAATGGATTTTGCCATGGCTTCCCTGACATCAGCGTCCGTGATTATGACTTCGCGCGGAAGCCCTGTCACCAAATCCCTTCCTCGAACGCTTGATTCTATCGTTTTTGCCCCTTTCGCAGCCGATCCGATTGCCATCTTTAAATCTTCCGCAGTTCGCTCTCCCAAAAGAAGCTTAAACTCATCCCGCACATAATTGATTATGTCTTGGTTAAATTTATCCCCTGCGACGCGCAAATTTTTCGAGGTTACAATTCCGCCAAGGGAGATTACCGCGATGTCAGTCGTGCCGCCGCCGATATCAATCACCATATTCCCAATGGGCTCATGTATTGGAAGGCGCACTCCTATGGCCGCCGCCATCGGCTCTTCCAGCAAATGGACTTCCCGCGCTCCCGCATTCTTCGCGGCATCATGAACCGCGCGCCTCTCAACTTCAGTAATACCGGAAGGTATGCCAATTACAACCCTCGGACGCGCCAGAATTTTAGAGGTGTCGGAGTGAGCCCTTCTGATAAAATAAGAAAGCATCTCTTCCGTAACTTCGAAGTCCGATATAACCCCTTCGACCAGAGGCCGTATAGCGACAATATGTCCAGGCGTTCTCCCAACCATTCGTCTCGCTTCCTCGCCGATAGCGACAATCTGTCCGGTTTTTTGATTGACCGCGACAACCGACGGCTCATTAATAATTATCCCGCGTCCTTGCATATAAACGAGAGTATTGGCCGTTCCTAAATCTATCCCAATGTCATGGGAGAAATATCCAAATAAATTATCTAATATTGCCATTTAATCTTTTTATTAGCTCCTCTGATTTAACCAATTTTACTTCTTTTGAGTCTCTCTCCTTAAACTCGATCTTCCCGCTCGTCTTATTAGATATCACAGCCCTAAATGGAATCCCCATTAAATCAGCGTCCGCGAATTTTTCGCCCGCTGACGCGTCTCTTTCATCGTATAAGACCTCTATTCCAGCGTCTAAAAGCTTTTTATAAGTATGCTCGGCAAAAGCCTTAATTTTGATCGACTTCGCGTCTAACTCTAGCAAATGGAGTCGGAAAGGCGCAATAGAACGCGGCCAGATAATTCCTTTCGAATCGTTGAAAACTTCCGCCGCAGTTCCCATAACGCGAGATGTCCCTAGGCCGTAACAGCCAGCTTCAACAAGCGCCTCTTTGCCGCCTTTATCCTTAAAGGTCAATTTAAAATCCTCGGCAAATTTTTTCTTGAGCGGAAATATATTCCCCACCTCTACGGCCTGCCCTTCCGTCAGACCTCCGCCGCATTTCTGACATTTTTCTTTTCCCGAATGTACTTCCTTATTTATTCCAATCTTGCATTTGGGGCAATAATAAATCGTATCTTCTCCGGATTCAGCGATGACTTGGAATTCTTGCGACAATTCTGAAAAAGTTCCGCCGGACGCTTTTGTCTCAATAACATCTAATTCCAAGCGCTTAAAAATTTTTAAATAGGCTTTACGCATTACTTCATAATATCTATCGCGATCTTCGCCAGAAACATGGAAGCTGTATAAATCTTTCATGCGAAATTCGCGGCAGCGCAGAAGTCCGGACTTTGCCCTTTTTTCATCCCTGAATTTCGTCTGGATTTGATAAAGCGATACCGGGAGGTCTTTATACGAAGAAATAAAGTGGCTGAGCAAAGGATAAATTATTTCTTCGTGCGTCGGCCCGATCGCGTATTCACCTCCGAAATTGCTTTTTGTCTTCAAGAGCGCGTCAAAGCTGTCCCATCTTCCCGTAATTTTCCAATATTCGGCAGGATGCAATGCCGGCATCAATAGTTCGATTCCGCCAGCCGCGTTCATTTCTTCGCGCACTATATTTTCTATTTTATTTAAAACTCTGAGGCCGAGAGGAAGGAAAGTATAAATTCCCGCCCCAAGCTTATTTATGAATCCGCCCTGAATCAACAATTTAGCATTCCTGCTCTCCTCGTCTTTAGGCGGGTTTTTTAAAGTATTAATTCTGAATTCCAAAAATTTCATAGCCTAGGAATTAATTTTTAGGATATCATGATAAGTAACTAAAATCATCATAACTATAAGAACGACAAAGCCTGCCGCGTGCACGGTGCGCGTAATCTTCCAATGGAACGGAGATCCTTTAATTTTCTCGAGCAAAAGGAAAAAGATCCTGCCGCCGTCAAGTCCAGGAAACGGGATGATGTTTATTAAAGCTAAATTGATAGACAGAAGCGCAGTAAGCTGAATTAAGAAAATGAAACCGAATCTTGAAAAATCTCCGACTAAATTCACAATTCCAATCGGACCGGAGACCCCTTCGAACGAAGAGCGCCCGGAAAATATTTCCTTAAAAAATCCAAAGAGGGCTATTGTTGTCGCGCGCGTCATCTCAACGGTCGCGGTAAAGCCTTTTTTCAAAGATGCAAAAAATCCGAGCTTCTCGACGCCCGTCCGGATCATGGCAATTCCAAGCGCTCCCTCGCCTTCTTTAACTTCGACTCTGGGCATCGCTCTAACTTCGTGAACCTCTCCATGCCGAGCGTAATTTATGGAAATTTCCTGCCCCCTGTGGTCTTTGATAAACTTTTGAACTTCAGAGACCCGAAAAGCCGAGATGCCTTCCTGATCCGCTCCGAGAAGAGACATGATTCGGTCTCCGGGTTCGAGACCCGCTTCTTTGGCGGGAGATCCAAGCTGGACTTCGGTGATTTGTATGCTTGCGCTTGGATTTGCATCGCTGTCGCTCAAGGGAATCGGCGTGCCGATAATAAAGCCGGAGGTAAATAAAATATAAGCCAGCAGAAAATTAAACAATACACCGGCCGCTATAATTAAAACTTTCGTTAAAAATCTCTGCCCGGAAAAACTTCTTGGCTCCAACGCTTCGTTTCCTTCTTCGCCGAAAATCTTGACGTATCCCCCGAGGGGAAAAAGGTTGAACGAATATTTCGTCTCCCCCTTCTGGACGCTGAATAATCTCGGCGGAAAGCCGAACGCAAACTCCTCCACTTTCACTTTGGCCAATTTCGCGAACAAAAAATGCCCAAACTCGTGCGCAAGCACCAGTATCAATAGAATTATTAAAAACGTCAATATCGTCAAAAGCATGGTTAATTAGGCTATTATAAACGCTTCCGCCCAATAAAAAAAGCCCAAGCGAATGTGCTCTAGTTAGACTTCTCTGCTTTAACTCTCAACTATCCCCTATTTTCGCTATAGCGTAGATATGCTATCTTTAAAGTATTAATTATCACTATGACTAAATATGGCAAACTAGCCGGGCAAGTATTGGAGCTCTTGGCAACGGGCAGCAATTTGGGTTTTGTGCGCAGTAGAAAAATTCGCGCTGAATTGTTTAAAGAAGCGGATAAGATTTGGTTTTCCATCGACCGCAAACTGCTTACTTCCACCCTACAGAGATTTAAACTCCATAATTATATTGAAAGTATAGTGGGGGCGAATGGGATTGAAAAAATAAAACTTACGAATCGCGGCCGCGCGCGAGCGCTAGAATATAACTTTGCCAAATTAGATCTTCCCTCGAAAAAGAAATGGGATAAAAAATGGCGTATTGTTTTATTTGATATACCCGAACCCAAGAAAAAAACGCGCGATGCTCTTCGCCGAAAATTAAAAAAATTAGGTTTCCTGGAATTTCAAAAAAGTGTTTTTATTTTCCCTTTTCCATGCCAGGATGAAATCAATTTTGTAATTAATTTTTTTGATATCCATGATAATGTATTCTATCTCGAAGCCCCAATCTCACCAGATGCATCATTCCGATCTCACTTTAAAATTAAATAATATAACTATCTCTTATTTGCGCTATAGCGTATATATAGAATAGTTCCATAAATTGCCGCATTATTCCCTATTCCATTATTTCCTTCTCTTTTTTCGCGGCGATTTCGTCTAATCTGTCGCTTCCCTTCTTGATTTTTTTCTCCATTTCTTCCTTGAGGCGGAATTTTTCGTCCTCAGACAAAATTTTTGCCTTCTCTTTCTCCTGGATATCTTTCCATACTTCATCGCGGACTTTGCGAATCGAAATTCGAGTTTCCTCCGTTTTTTCCTTCAAAATTTTAGCCAGCGACTTGCGCCTCTCTTCCGTCAACGAAGGAAGGGAAATTCTTATAGAATCTTTAGCAACTACCGGATGCGCGCCTATGTTAGACATCTCAATCGCTTTCGAAATAATTTCCACGAGGCTTTTGTCCCAAGGCTGGACCAAAAGAGTTTTTGCGTCCTCAACGATAACAGATGCGATATTTTTTAGCGGGTTCATAGCTCCGTAAGCATCAACCTTTATGCTTTCAACCAGTGCCGGGGAAGCTCTGCCGGTTCTTAATGAAGATATATCGGATTCAAAATATTTAGTCAAAGAATCTAATTTTTCCTGCAGTTTTTTAAAATCGTAAGCCATCATTTTCTGCTGCCGATAAAAATTTCTTTTGTATTCACTGGGTTGATTAATACGGAGGAGATCGCTCCAGACGGAGAAATCTGGATGCCCCGCCAGGTCACACCTCCGTCATCCGAAATATAGAGCTGATTTTGCGCCGCAACGTAAATTTTCGCGGAATCGTGCGGATCTATGGCAATCGCGGTTATCGGCAAAATCTCTGGAGCCAAAGTTAAGTTTATCTTTTCCCAGGCAAGTCCGCTATTAGTCGACCTCAAAAGCCCGTACCGAGACCCGTGATATAAATACTGCGTTCGCGGATCAATAAATATTGTCGGGCCATCCTTAGCCCCCGGGAAATCCCGAAGTGAATCAGATAAATCTTTCCAGCTAGCCCCTCCGTCGATAGATATGTAAAAGGAGCCTCTGGGATCAAGCGCCCAAACTTGGTTTTCGTGGGAGGGGTTAAAAATCATTGAGATAAGCCCTGACTGAAAACGGGAAGCCAATCTCCAAGTCGCCCCGTTATTTCTAGATTCATAGAAACCGCCATCGGATCCGATAACTCTCAAGAATCCCGCCTTGGTTCGATATCCTTTCAAAAAGGCATATTTTTCTAAAGGCGTGAAGAATAGTTCAGAACGCTTTTCGTCTTTATATTTTATAATTCGGCCGCGATTCATAAATAAAACGAGCGCTATGAATTCTTTCTCCGTTGCTGGTTTTATCAAATCGAATACCCTGGCTCCCTCCCCGATCCCTCCGGGATACTGATCAAACTTTTCTCCGGATATATTTCCTCTCCACACTCCTCGCGCCTCCGTCCCAATTAAAATCTGCTTTTGGCTTGATTGGTCAAAAGTCATAGTTGAAATATTCCCTCCGACAAAATTATTTAACACCTTCCAATTCGCCCCTCCGTCATCACTTTTATATAAAGTTGTTCCGTTTCCCCCGCCTTGAGAACCCCCTGAAGATGTCGAGGAAGTCCGCGCCCTAAAAAGCACGGGGATTAAAGACAAGCCCAAAATAAAAATTATTATTATTACGACAATTATCAAAAAAGGCTTTTGCCCAGTCATTATTCTATGTAATGTTTAGATAAAGCTAGATGTTCGAGAAGCATTTTTGGCGAGTAAGTTCGCTCAAAAAATCTCTTTTTTATCTCAAAATAATCTTCTGCGAAGCCGAGAAAAAGCATAGCGGAGTCTGTATTCAAAGTCCTTATCTTTGGCTCCATCCAAGCCTCAATTTTGCGAAAAACTTCTTCGGCCTCATCTCTATTTTGCGCGAGCGCGCCTATATCTTCAAGGTTTAATTTAAATTTCGAGATTTCTGCTTTTTCATCTTGCTTACTTTTCTTGAATACAGTCAAGCGCGACAATAAAGGAAGGGATAACGAGGCATCCGACGCAAGAGAAATTACGAAATAAGTTTCTGGATGAGGCTCTTCAATCGTCTTGAGAAGAGTCGTTTGCGCGTCAGGAGCGAGATATCCGCTTTTTATCCTAAAAATTTTAGAACCGTAAAGCGCCGTCTGATTCGCCGCAAATTGGATTTCTCTCGCGTCCTCGATCTTTAAAGATTCGCCTTCGTAGACGCGCGCGCCCAGAAACGATTCCGATTGGCACGCCTCGCATTTTTTGCAAAAACTTTTATCGTAGCAAGCAAGATAGCGCATGAGAAGATTCTCGGTCTCGCCGCCATCCCCCACCAAGAGAAATGCCTGCGCCCCCCCGTCTCTAAAAAAATTCCTAAAAAATTGGTTTATATCCCCATCGATAATCATCTTTTGGAAAGAATGCTTTTTTTATACACGTCGAGATGTTCGAGAGCTATTCCTGTTCCTTTGGCAACGCACAAAAGCGGCTCATCCGCGATTTTTGCTTTAACCCCAGTAGAACGGTAGACAAGCTCGTCCAAATTTCGCAAAAGAGACGACCCGCCCGTCATAACGATGCCTTGATCAATTATATCAGAGGCTAATTCCGGGGGAGTATCCTGCAAGACGCGTTTTATGGTTTTCATTATTTCTTTTAGTTCGCTGTCAATCGCTTTAACTATTTCATTCGTTCCTATTTTTGCCGACCGTGGAAGCCCAGTCAGGAAATCTCTGCCCTTGACTTCATAACTATCTTCTTTCTCGACTGCGATCGCGGAACCTATGGCTATTTTTATTTCTTCGGCTGTTCTCTCGCCTATCGCTAAATTGAAAGTTTTTTTAATGTAATCCGCGATTGCTTGGTCAATTTTATTCCCCGCGACTTTAAACGAAGCGGAAGCGACAATTCCTCCGAGAGATATAACCGCCGCGTCAGTAGTACCGCCTCCGATATCAACAACCATATGGCCTGTCGCCTCATAAATTGGTATCCCGGCTCCAATCGCCGCAAGTATCGGCTCCTTCATTATATAGGCCGCTCTTGCCCCAGCCTTCATCGCGGCTTCCACCACGGACCTTCTTTCTGTGGAGGTAACGCCGGCCGGAACGGAAACCATGACCTCGGGCTTAAATAAGTTCCACTTGCCAAGCGCTTTATTCAAGTAGTACCTCAACATCGCTTCCGTAACGCGATAATC
>Ga0155188_133_pt2 | contig 15754 bp, 13 predicted proteins | sample RifCSPhighO2_02_FD_106156 | JGI IMG/M metagenome (GOLD analysis project Ga0155188, IMG submission 106156) | Candidatus Giovannonibacteria bacterium RIFCSPHIGHO2_02_43_16
TTTCCTGTCGCTTTTTTCGCGAGCTCTGTGGCAAGCTTCACCCTCTGCGCCTCCCCTCCGGAAAGGGTCGTCGCCGATTGGCCAAGCTTCATATATCCAAGCCCGACTTGATTTAGCGTCTCTAGGCGCTGGTATATTTGAGGAATATTTTTGAAAAATTTAAGCGAGTCTTCAATGGAAAAATCGAGAACCTGAGAGATATTCAGGCCGTTGTACTGGATTGCGAGCGATTCCTTGTTGTATCTCGTCCCCTTGCATTCTTCGCATTCGATATAAATATCGGGCAAGAAATACATCTCAATTTTTTTAACTCCTTGCCCCTCGCAAACCTCGCACCGGCCGCCTTTTACGTTAAAAGAGAATCGTCCCGATTTATATCCGCGGGACCTCGCTTCTCTCGTCTTTGCAAAAATTTCCCGTATAAACGAAAAAGTTCCCGTGTACGTTGCGGGATTCGAGCGCGGAGTACGTCCGATTGGCGACTGGTCCACTACAACGACTTTATCCAAATTCTCGAGTCCCTTTATCTCGCTATATTTGCCGGGATTATCCCTGGAGCCGTAAAAATGTTTTAAAAGCGCCTTGGCCAAAATATCATTAATTAAGGTGGATTTACCTGATCCAGATACACCAGAGACGCATATTAATTTCCCAAGCGGGATTTCAACATCGATATTCTTCAAATTATGCTCCGCCGCTCCTTCAAGCTTCAGAGTTTTCTCATCCTTTTTTTCTAGACTAACTTTTTTAATCAGGAGGGATTTTTCTCCCGACAAATAATCAGCGGTTAGGGTTTTTGATTTCAGCAGTTTTTTATAATCTCCTTCGAATATTATTTTACCTCCGCTCTTGCCAGCGCCCGGGCCTAAATCCAAAATCCAATCTGATTCGCGCATCGTTTCGGCATCATGCTCAACAACCAATATTGTATTCCCATAATCGCGGAGTTTTTTCAAAGTTTCTATCAGCCGCGCGTGGTCCCGCGCGTGAAGGCCGATCGATGGCTCATCTAAAACGTAAATGACCCCTGATAGGCCTGAACCAATCTGCGTCGCCAGGCGCACCCTTTGCGCCTCGCCCCCGGCCAGGGTCGTTGAAGAACGATCGAGCGTCAGATATTCAAGCCCGACATCAATCAAAAACTGCAATCTTACTGAAACTTCTTTCAAAAGCGGGCGAGCTACTTCCGCTAAATCTTTCTTTTTCGAAAAATCAGAAAACATTTTTTTAATGAAAGCGAGCGCCGCTTCGGAATCATCCGAAGAAATTTCTGAGATGTTTTTGCCGTCGATTAAAACAGAGAGGGCTTCTGGTTTGAGGCGCTTACTTAAGCAGGCCGGGCACGGCTCAAAAGTCATGTATCTTTCAACCTCCGCGCGCGTCCATTCGGACTCGGTTTCCTTCCATCTTCTTTCTAAATTCGGGATGACCCCCTCGTAGTTGCTTCCTTGTTGTCCATAAAGTAATAGATCTATGACCTTCTTCGGCAAATTTTTAATTGGCGTTGATAGGGAAAAATTATTTTTGTCCGCCAAATCGGAAAGCATATACCAATACCACGACTGGCGCCCCACTCTATGCGAGGCGCGCGCCCAAGGAAAAATCGCCCCCTCTTCAATCGTCAAATTTTTATTTGGCAAAACAAGTTCAGGATCAACTTCAAGAGTGTGCCCAAGCCCAGTGCATCTCTCGCACGCGCCGTACGGAGAGTTGAAAGAAAAAAGGCGCGGTTCAATCGGCGGAAGAGAAATTTCACAGACTGGGCAGGCGAAATGTTCGGAAAAAGGGTGGTCTCCCTCATTCTCAACCGAAACCACCGCAATCCCTTCGCCCTTTCTCAACGCCGTTTCGAGCGAATCCACAAGGCGCGATCTCTCCGTATCTTTATCCAGTATCAACCTATCAACAACGACTTCCAAAGAATGCTTTTTTCTTGGATCAAGTTTTTCCCCAAAAGCTTCTTCCAAGCTCATAACAACTCCGTCGAGCCGGACCCGCAAAAACCCCTCCCTCGCCAAAATCTGAAGTTCTCTTTTGTGTTCCCCTTTGCGATCGCGGACGAGCGGCCCCAATATCAAAATTGGAGACCCGTCTGGGAATTGAAAAATTTTTTTAACCATCTGGTCGATGGATTGCTTTGCGACTTTTCTCCCGCATTTCGGGCAGTGCGGCTCGCCTAAGCGCGCGAATAAAATTCTAAGATAGTCATAAATTTCCGTGATCGTGCCGACGGTTGAGCGGGGGTTTTTGGAAACCGATTTCTGGTCGATCGCGATTGCCGGAGATAGTCCGGAGATTTCGTCAACATCCGGTTTCTCCGCGATTCCCAAGAATTGCCGGGCGTAAGAAGAAAGCGATTCGACGAAGCGCCTCTCCGCTTCTGCGTAGATAGTGTCGAAGGCAAGAGATGACTTTCCTGAACCGGAAAGGCCGGTTATGACAACGAGCTTATTTTTCGGAATAGAAACGTCAACATTTTTCAAATTATGCACCCGCGCTCCCTTTATTGTTATATAGTCCTTTCTTTCCTTTTCGCTCTTCATAAAGTCCTAATTATATTTCTCTTGTCAAGAAAGTGCAAGCATGCTAAGCTCCATACGAATTCAAAAAGGAGGATTTGCTCATGAAAAATAGATTTCGGAATATGCTTTTTTTGTCGGTGAGCTTTGGAGTGTTCACCCTTGTGATCACTTGCGTGGCTGTACTTGTATCTCAGGGGATCGGAATAAAGAGTGGAGAGCCTAACTATGAGCTATCAGCTTTTTTTGGCATTGTTGCATTAATCTTCGGCGCTGTGACTCTACTTACTGCTATAGATGCAGGAGAAGAGTGGAATACTGGGCATCTCGCAAGTAAGTCAAATCTCAAAGTGAACAGTATCTATGAGGTTGTGATTTCTGGCCCTATCGGCGCGCCGGACAAAGTCAAAGGTTTCCTCTATGTTCTCCGCTTGCAAGATGGGGACCTCCGCGCCTTCAACATAGATGCGGTGTTTCCGCCAATCTTCAAGGTCGTTTTGGCCAAAGATAATCCGGGGGAACATCAATACCTCGAATATCCCAGGCCGACTCCGGTCCGGGTCTAATTTTGCCTTTTCGAGATTTCAATACATAAGGCTCCTTGAATTTCAATTTCAGGCGAGCCTTTTGTTTTTTATTAATGTCATTACTTCATTTCTGCGCGATAGCGTATGATTGAGGTCGAAATATGAAACAATGCTTCTGCTATAATAATCTCATGCTAGCTCGATCTGATTTCAAAAAAGCGCCTTCAAAACCGGGGATTTATTCCTTTTTAAATAAAGCTGGGAAGATTTTATATATAGGGAAAGCGGTAAATTTGAAACTGCGGCTTTTGAGTTATGCTGACTTAAAAACTCTCGGGCCCGCAAAAGAAAAGATGGTCAAGGAATCCTCTAGAGTAAAATGGCTCGAGCTTGAATCAGAAGCAGAGGCGTTGATTGAAGAAGCAATCTCGATCAAAGCGCATAGACCGCGATACAATATAGTTTTCCGGGATGACAAGCAATATTTTTTCGTGGCGTTCACAAAAGAACGGTTCCCGAGAATCTTTCTAACGCACCAGCCGATACGCAAGGAGGCTCGGCTTCCACTTGGAAGCCGAGCCTCCAAGTCAGAGTTCGTTGGGCCGTTTACGGATGGGGGCTCCCTGAAAAGTGTTCTGGGAAGTTTAAAGCGTATTTTCCCTTATTGCACTTGTAAGGAAAAACATAAGCGTCCATGCGTGCGCTCCCAGATCGGGCGATGTCTCGAAATCTGCTGCTTGAAAAATCCTCCAGAATGGGATATCCGCGAGAAAATATACAAAAAAAATATCCGTGCGATAAAAAATGTTTTGCGGGGCAGAAAGCAGGATGTTCTAAAATCATTAGAGCGCGAAATGAATAAATTTTCGAAAAAACAAAATTTCGAAGAGGCCAAGAAAAAAAGAGACCAATTTTTCGCGCTCGAGAATGTATTTCGGCACGCGCCGATAATAAAGCGCGAACTGAATCCGGAGAGGGCAAAAGCGTTGGTTTTGGCCAAAGACCTGCTAAATCTCTCGGACTTGCCTAGAAAAATCGAAGGATATGATATCTCAAACATCCAAGGAACAAGCGCGGTTGGATCTATGGTCGTTTTCGAGTCGGGCGAGCCGAAAAAAGAAGATTATCGCCTTTTTAAAATCCGCTACAAAAAAACGCCCGACGATACGGCAATGCACCAGGAAATTTTACTGCGGAGATTAAAACACGACGAGTGGCCCCTCCCGGATTTAATTTTAATTGACGGGGGCCTGGGCCAGCTAAACGCCGCAAAAAAAGTTTTGGAATTATATAAATTAAATGTCCCGATTGTCGCGCTGGCGAAGAAAGAGGAAGAATTGTGGGTATCCTCCTCGCGCAAGTTTCCCCTCAAACAACTCTCCCCAATCTTGCTCCATCTCTTCCAGCACATCCGCAACGAATCGCACCGCTTCGCCATAAACTTCCACAGAAAAAGAAGATCAAAGACATTATTGACCCGTCAAGCTAAATAGACTATACTCAAGTCAATGTCATTTCTCGGATCAGCCATGCCCTATCTTATGATCGGGACGGCTACACTGTTAGTAATCGCGATTTTATTCCAGCAAAAGGGCTCCGGGCTTTCTTCGGCTTTCGGCGGAGAAGGAAACATTTACACGACCAAGCGCGGGCTCGAAAAAATATTATTCCGGGTCACGATAGTTCTTGGAATATTGTTTCTGGCTCTGTCCCTTTTGAATTTACTACTTCACAAATAATTTGCTTTCGCTTCATTTCAATAGAATTCGCTATATTCTGCGCAAAATGTCGGGCCGGGAACGCGTCGTTTTTTTTGCATTAATCGCGGTAGCTATAGTCTGCTTTCTAATAATTGCCTACAAGTTAAATCAAAGAATCTCAGTCCTGATTCCAGACCAAGGAGGAAGCCTACATGAGGGAGTAATAGGCCAACCTCATTTTATAAATCCAGTTCTCGCGATTGCGGATCCGGATAGAGATATGACGAGCCTTGTATACGCTGGATTAATGCGCCCGGACGGAAACGGGGGGCTTGTTCCAGAATTAGCCGAACGATATGAAATTTCCGAAGACGGCCTCTCCTATGTCTTTTATGTAAGAAAGGGCGCGGAGTTCCAAGACGGCAAGAACGTGACCGTAGATGACGTTATTTTCACTATAGAAACCGCCAAAAATCCGATTGTTAAAAGTCCTATGAGAGCCGGGTGGGAAGGAGTTGAAATTGAAAAGATTGACGATAAGACTCTGAAATTCTGGCTGAAGCGCCCTTACGCGCCGTTTTTAGAAAACACTACCATTGGGATTCTCCCAAAACATATTTGGAAAAATATACCGATAGAACAATTAAACCTTTCTGAATTAAATTTGTCGCCGGTTGGAGCCGGGCCTTATAAAATATCCAAGAGCTTCAAGAATGGATCGGGGCTTACAAGCTTAACATTAAATTCTTTTTCAAATTACGTCTTAGGCGAACCTTACATTGGCAAAATCGTGTTCAATTTTTATCCGTCCGAAGTAGAGTTGTTAAATGCCTATCAAAATGGCGACATCGATTCTATATCAGCCGTATCTCCGCAAAATCTTGCAAAAATAACCAGGCGGGATGGCGATATCAAAAGTATGAACCTGCCCCGAATATTCGGAACATTTTTCAACCAGAACGAGAAACCAATCTTCCTTGAAAAACCTGTCAGGCAAGCTTTAGAAATGTCCATAGATAAAAAACAGATTGTCCGTGATGTTCTTGGCGGATATGCCAAAGAAATATCCTCTCCGATACCAGAAGGCAGTTTCGGAGCTATAGCGCTGACGGAATCGGAATTTAATCTCGATAAAGCCAAAACGCTCCTGGAAAAAAACGGCTGGAAATTCAGTCAAGAAAAAATGATATATATGAAAGAGGAAAAAAAGCAAGCAACAAAAGAATTAAGTTTTTCTATTTCGACATCGAATGCGCCGGATCTTATCCGCACCGCAAACATTCTAAAATCGAGCTGGGAAAAATTAGGGGCTAAAGTTGATGTAAAAGTTTTTGAAATATCGGATTTGAACCAAAATGTAATCAGATCCAGAAAATACGACGCGCTTCTATTCGGCGAAGTAGTTGGACGCGATCCGGATCCATTTGCTTTTTGGCATTCCTCCCAAAGAAACGATCCAGGTTTAAACATCGCGCTATATACTTCTTCGAAAGTGGATAAGATACTTGAGGAAGCCCGTAGACTTGTATCTAGAGAAGACAGGGCAAAAAAATACGAGGACTTCCAAAAAGAAGTACAAGCTGATTCTCCAAGCATTTTTCTATATTCACCGTCTTTTATTTACATACTCCCAAAAAAAATAAAAGGAGTCGATACCGAAGATATAGTGACCCCGTCGGAGCGCTTTGCTAATATTTACAAGTGGTATATCGACACAAAATATGTCTGGAAAATCCTACACAAAAACAATTAAAGATTTAAGCCCGGTTCTTTACGAATATATCGACGAGCCAAATCGGGCTGTCTACGAAGTCCATCGCGGCAAGCTTGACCCCGAAACCAAGACTTGCTATGATGAAACGACTATATTCAACGGTCTCATGGGAGTTGAGCTCCCCAAAACCTTCGGGCATTATCACCCGAGAAACAAAGAGGGATATTTCTTTCCAGAATTATATGCGCTTTTGGAAGGGCGAGCTTGGTTTCTTCTGCAGAAACCAGAGAGATCCAATCCTAAAATTATAAAAGAGGCGCTGTTAGTGGAAGCTGTTAGGGGAGAAAAAATTGTAATGCCTCCGGAATTCGGGCACGCGAGCGCCAATCCTGAAAAAAAAGATTTAAAGCTGGGCAATTGGAAAGCCGAATTCGATAATGATTACCAGATTTACGAAATTCTTCATGGCGCCTGCTACTATTTTCTGGAATCCAAAGAAGGATCTGTTGATATCATAAAAAATTCACACTACGAAATGGTTCCGGAACTTATAAAAGTCAAGCCTAAAAAACTATCCAAAGAGCTGGAAAATTTGGAATTTTTAACTAACCCTGAAAAATATTTAAATCTTTTAACCGTAGAAAATTGCTTTGAGAAAATCTGATCCGGCCCAGGTGGCGAAACTGGTAGACCTGCCTGCCGGCAGGCAGGCGCGCTAGCTTCAGAAGCTCAAAATAAAAATGTATACGGTGTACGCAATAAATAGCTTAACAAGAAATTACATTTATGTTGGATTAACTAATAATTTGGAAAGGAGATTTAAACAGCATAATGAAAAACGCGAAAGAACAACAAGATCATATGCACCATTTGAACTTTTTTACAATAAGGAATTTCCGAATAGAATTTTAGCTCGATCACATGAAAAATATTTGAAATCAGGAGTAGGTAAAGAATTTTTAAAAAGTTTATAGTACTGCCGCGGTGGCGGAACTGGCAGACGCACTAGCTTCAGGAGCTAGCGTTCGCAAGGACATGGGAGTTCGAATCTCCCCCGCGGCACTAACAATATGGAAATTAAAGAGAAAGTAATAGTTATAACTGGTGCAAGTAAAGGGCTTGGTAAAGCCTTGGCTTTAGCATTCAGAAAGGAAGGCGCAACATTAATTCTTGCGAGCCATCTCGGCAAAGAGCTTGATACACTTGCCGAAAAATTGAGCGCATATGCTTTCGCGGCAGATGTTACTGATGAAAAACAAGTCATGCAGCTTGCTGAATTTACAGTCAAGAAATTCGGGCGGATCGACGTTTGAATTAATAACGCAGGCATACGTATTCCTCATGGGCCTATTGAAAAATTGGATAGCAAAAGAGTTCACGAGATGATGGAAGTTAATTTGTTCGGAGTAATATACGGATCAAAGGCCACACTTACTCAAATGAGAAAACAGCCTTCAGGGGTAATAATCAATATTCTCTCAACTAGTGCTTTGACTGGCCGTGCTTTCTCATCTGCCTACTGCGCAAGTAAATATGCTGTAGCCGGCTTCACTAAATCTCTTCGCCAAGAAAGCGGACCAGACATATCAGTGATAGAAATATACCCAGGAGGAATGAAAACAAATCTTTTTGATGAAGATAAGCCAGAAGATTTTGATTCGTATATGGACCCAAATTATGTAGCTGAAATAATTGTCGAAAATTTCAAAAAAGCTATACCTAAAAACGAGTTAATTATTAAAAGAAAGTAAAAAGAAAATAATATGACACCTACAAAACAACTAGAAAGAAGAACAAAATTCGGCAGGCGCGATGCCAGGCAACATATGCCCGTAGTACAACAAAGGCCGATCGCCTCGAGCGGTCTAAATCTACGGTTCGTCCCTCTTGGAGGGTGCGGCGAGGTTACGCGCTCCTGCTATGTGTACGAGTATAAAGACGATATTGTAATCGTCGATATGGGTTTGCAATTCCCGGAAGAGGATATGCCGGGGATCGATTATATAATTCCAAATGTAGATTATCTGCGGCCCAAGAAAAAAAATATACGCGGGATTATAGTAACTCACGGGCACTTGGATCACATTGGCGCGATTCCTCACCTCCTGGAGCCGCTTGGGTATCCGGTTATCTATACCATGCCGCTGACTCGCGGGATGATTTTAAAGAGGCAGGAAGATTTTAAAGGCTCCTCTCACCCCAAAATAGAACTCGTAGACGAAAATTCAAAATTGAAGTTGGGAAATTTTGATATTGAATTTTTCCACGTAAATCATAATATTCCAAATTCATTGGGAATTGTTTTAAAAAGCCCAGCGGGTATCGCGGTCCACACCGGAGACTGGAAATTTGACCATACGCCAGTAAACGAAAAACCAGCAGATATAACAAGGCTGAAAGAAATCGGATCCGAAGATGTTATGCTAATGGTTTCTGATTCAACGGGATCGCAAAAATCTGGAAGAACAATTTCCGAAGCAGAAATTCAGAGGAATCTCGAAGAAATATTTCTCAAAACAGAAGGGCGGCTTATTGCGGCGACATTTTCGTCTCTATTAACCAGAGTCCAGCAATTAATCTGGCTTTCGGAAAAATATGGAAGAAAGGTGCTGATTGAAGGGAGTTCCATGAAATCAACCGTCGCGGTAGCCCAAGAGCTTGGATACTTAAAAGTTAAAAGCGGAACAATAATCGGGAAAGAAGAGCTTTCTCATGTCGCGTCAAAAAATCTCACAATAATTTGTACCGGAGCGCAGGGCGAAGACCGGGCCGCGCTTATGCGAATCGCAAACAACGAACACAAATATCTACAGCTCGAGAAAGATGATTCAGTAATTTTCTCTTCGTCAGTTGTTCCAGGGAATGAAGCATCAGTCCAAAGATTAAAAGATATCTTATATAAAAAAGCAAAGAAAATTTATCATTCCGAGTCGATGGATATTCACGCGTCTGGGCATGCCCAGGGAGACGACCTCAAAGAAATGCTTGAGATAATCAATCCGAAATACTTTATCCCCATGCACGGAACATATTTTATGCTTAAACTTCACGCAGATATAGCAATGGAGTCGGGAATAAAAATTCCAAATATCGTAATCGCGGAAGACGGCGATATAGTCGAGATGAATAAAAACCAGATCAAGAAATTAGGACAGAGGGTCCCAGTGAATCTCGTCATGGTGGATGGGCTTGGCGTGGGAGATGTAAAAGAAGTTGTGCTCCGCGACCGGCAAATGCTCGCCGAAGACGGGATCTTTGTCATAATCGCGGTCGTTGATTCAGAGACGGGAAAGGTCAAAGGTTCGCCTGATATAATCTCCCGAGGGTTTGTTTATCTCCGCGAGTCGAGAGAGCTTCTCGCGCAAGCGCGCCATCTCATCAAAAAAGTAATCGAAGAATCTTCCGCCCAAATGCATCCAATCAACTGGACATTCTTGAGAGATGAATTACGAGAAAGTTTGGGCAAATTCTTATTCCGCAAAACCGAACGACGCCCGATGGTTTTGCCGGTTATAATTGAGGTATAACCTAAAAGCTACAATTATACATTATCTCTATTTACGCGATAGCGTGAAATAAGAAAATATAGTTAATTTAATTTAAAACTTTTGCGTAGAAAATCATCCGGGCTTATAGGAGTTTCTATATAATAAACGAGGTCGGAAATGTCGAAAAAGTTAATGATAAAATTTATTTCATCCCTACAAGCATAAGGGTAAACAAAAACGCTTTTCTGGAATTCAAGAAAGCCAATTTCTTTAAGCTTCCTGCGTAACGCGTCTCTGATTTTTTTCTTGGCTTCGGGTATATCAAACAAAACCATGCGCCATTTCCCATCCCACTTCTTCGATTGTTTGAGCTTAAGGTTTTTTAATTTATATGATAGCCACCGAGCCTTCCCCTTACTAGTAAGCAAGACTCTATTATTATCTACTTGCACGTACTTATAAATTTTGAACCTTCGAAGTAAGCTCTGTAGCTCTTTTTGATCGATCGTATGCCAGATATAATCAGCTTCTTTAAGAAGTTCCAGACGCTGCTGTTTACCCCTTGTGAAGCCGAGCAACGCCCCTGTTGCCAGAAACTCAAGAACTTTTCCGGCAAGGTTGCTATATTTAGGCATGTCCTTATTATAAGCGATAGCGTGAAATAAGAACAGGGATACATAAAACTATAAGACTACTAACATATGCATAAGACCACCAACATATTGTTAAAAAATTATATTGTGCTATAAAGTCCGAGGAAGCTGCCAATTAAGATCTCGTATAAATATGAGATGCCTCCGTATGGAAAGAAACCTCTTTTTTCGTTACAATATAAAAATGGCAAAAGAAACCCTGCCTGTCGGCAGGCAGGTCGCAGTTTCGGGGGTTCAGCCGTCCGGAGACATACACATTGGAAACTATTTGGGGGCGATAAAGCAATTCGTCGAACTCCAGAATAAGTATAAAACCTTTTTCTTTATCGTTGATCTTCACGCGCTGACGGAAAACCCTGACCCAAAGAAATTACGGGAACAAACCATAAATTTGGCTGCTTTGTATATTGCTTGCGGGCTTAATCCGAAAAAGACAACCTTGTTCATACAATCGCACGTGCCAGCGCACGCGGAATTGGGATGGATTTTAAACACCATTACCCCACTCGGAGAACTCCAGAGAATGACGCAGTTCAAAGATAAATCAGAAAAACATGGAGTACTTGCCGGGCTTTTGAATTATCCAACACTGATGGCCGCAGATATTTTGCTATACCAACCTGATATTGTTCCTGTTGGAGAAGATCAGGTTCAGCATGTGGAATTGACAAGAACTCTCGCCAGAAAATTTAATTCTAAATACGGCGAAACATTCAAAGAGCCAAAAGTCCTTCTTCAAAAGGAAGTGGCGCGGGTTATGGGTCTCGATGACCCAACCAAAAAAATGTCCAAATCGGCGGGGCTGAATAATTATATCGCGCTGACCGACGCGCCGGATGTAATCCGCAAAAAAATTAAAACCGCCGTAACCGATTCCGGATCAGAAATTATTTATAACACCGAGGCGAAGCCCGGCATCTCGAACCTGCTCTCGATTTATAGCGCTTTTTCCGGAGAAACCATTTCAAAACTTGAATCAAAATATAAAGACAAAAAATACGGCGAGTTCAAATCCGACCTAGCGGAGCTTTTAGTACAGAAACTCTCCCCCATCCAGGAAAAATATAAGTCTCTTCTTAAAAACAAAAAATCTCTGATGAAAATTCTCGACGCCGGCGCTAAAGCGGCCAATAAAGTCGCAGAAAAAACAATGAAAGAAGTCAGAGAAAAGATAGGGTTGATATAAAACACTATTCTCACGATCGCAGAAATAGTGTCGCGATCGATTCACCCGCTTAAACGGGCTCCTTTAGAGAAAAGAAAGCTAATTACCTCCTCTTTTTTTGTATCGAAAACAGCTTTGGATTTTGCTTCAAGAACAAGGCGCAAGAGATCTTCCGTGCCGGAGGGGCGGATATTAAACCACCAATCAGGATAGCGGAAAGTGACGCCGTCGAAATAATCCCGTTCCCCATCTTTAAATCTTTCCTCGAACAAAGACTTCATCTCATCCTTATTTTTAACTTCAAAGTTGATTTCCCCAGAATGAAAATAGCGGAAATACGGACGCATCATCTCGGATAAAGGTTCCTTTGAGGATGCCTTCAATTGAAGAAGTTTTATCGTCGCGAAAAGAGCAGAATCAGAGTAATAGAAATCCTTGAAATAATAATGCCCCGATATTTCGCCGCCTAAAACCGCGTCCTCTATCCGCATTTCTTCTTTAATGAACGAGTGTCCAACGCGAGATTTGAAACAGCGAATGCTGTCTGCTTCCAAATCCTCAACTAGCGCGCGGGACGAACGGCAATAATCGTATACAATCGCCTCGCCGGGGCGCGCGAGCTTTTCAGCGAGGAGCCAAAGAATTCCATCTCCGCGGATAGGCTCCCCTTTTTCGTCAAGAACGATAACCCGGTCGCCATCAGGATCAAAAAGAAACCCGATGTCGGCTTTCTTCTCCAAAATCGTTTCCCTAATTTTGCGCTCTGCTTCCGGCAAGAGCGGATTAGGCTCGCGCGCCATAAGCGATGGATCAGGATCCATGTAGAGAGTCGCGGCGTCAACATTTTTCAATAAAGGCAGTATCTTTGAAAGCACCGATCCGACTGCCCCGCCGCCAGCATCAAAAACCGCGTTAATTCTTTCCCCAGGCAAGACATCTTTCATCAAAAAATCAACATAATCTTTTAACAAATCAACTTTGGACAAACCCCCGCGCGGCCCCTTATACTCCGGAAACCCATTTTTTATAATTTCTTTAATTTTATTGAGCCCCGTTTTTTCGTTCTCGGCCTCGATCCCTTTATAAATTTTAAAACCATTATACCGGATCGGGTTATGGGAAGCCGTTACCATAATACCCCCGTCCGCTTTACTTTTCGCTATGGAAAAAAGATGCATAGGCGTTGTCGCCTGCCCGATATAGATTACGTCGATCCCTCTTGCCAAAAGTTTTTCAATCACAATCTCGGCGATTTCCGGAGAAGTCGAGCGAACATCCTCGCCCACAACACAATTTTTTCCGCCTCCAGATTTTAGAAATTCTGCAAACCCCTCGGCAATTAATTCTATAGTATTGTGATCGAGTTCTTCAGGGTAAACCCCCCTTATATCATAAGGTTTAAAAACTTTGTCGTGGAAAGCCATTTTTTTTATGTGGACATCCATTGCTATATATTTTAACATAATGAGATTCCATCATGTCATTAAAGATAGGGATCGTCGGATTGCCGAACGTAGGCAAATCAACGCTATTCCAGGCACTGACAAAAAAAGAAGTTGACTGTTCTAACTACCCATTTGCCACAATCGACCCGAATATCGGCGTTGTGGAAGTTCCCGATGCGAGATTAAAGAATCTTGCGGAGATTTCTCATTCGAAAAAAATCGTCCCTGCCGTAGTTGAATTCGTTGATATCGCCGGGCTAGTTAAGGGCGCCGCCGAAGGGGAAGGCTTGGGAAACAAATTTTTAACTCATATTCGCGAGGTTGACGCGATTTTGGAAGTAGTGCGGGCATTCGAGGATGATAGCGTTATACACGTAGCTGGCAAACCGAATCCAGCTTCGGACATTGAAACGATTAAAATAGAACTCGAACTAAAGGACATTGAGACTAAAGAAAAAGCAAAAGATCCGATGCAATTGCAACTGCTTTCCCAAAAACCGATTCTCTATGTCTTTAATGTTTCCGAAAATAGCAAACTTTTATTCCCCGACTTGCCTAGCTCTATTGCGCTGGATATTAAGAAAGAATTTGAATTATCAGAATTATCAGAAAAAGATCGCGAGGAGCTCGGCGAACAATCAGGATTAGGCGAACTTATACGAAAAGCGTACGAACTTTTGAACTTGATAACTTTTTTCACGACCGGCGAAGACGAATCGCGAGCTTGGACTATTCCTAAAAACTCAACTGCTCCGCGCGCAGGACGAGCTATACACAGCGATTTTGAAAAAAAATTCATTCGCGCCGAAGTAATCCCATACGATAAATTCGCTGAATTAGGCTCAATGGCTAAAGCCCGCGAATCAGGCCTTTTGAGAACCGAGGGAAAAGAATATATAGTCAAAGACGGGGATATTATTGAATTTAAAATTTAAGTCTGATATACTTTTCCCATGCAGCCAGAATCGAAATTATACGAAATTACCTATATATTGAAAGGGGAAAGCGAAGAAGAAGCTATAAATAATCTCGACAGTTTGAAAAAATCCGTCGAGGAAAACGGCGGGATGAATTTAGAAGAATCGAGATCGTTTAAACGCCGCCTTGCTTACCCGCTGGGGAAAATTAGGGAAGCTTTTTCAGGGAGTATAAAATTCTTCCTGAAGCCGGATGCTATTAAAAATCTGGAAGAGTTTTTGAAACGCGAGAATAATATTATAAGATACCTTATAACCGTCTCAAGGCGCCAAACGAACAAGCCGCCTCAGCCTAAAAAAATCAGGAGAGTGGCTGAAATAAGCAATAGCGATATCAGGGAAATTGACAAAAAATTAGAAGAAATTTTAGGACAATAAAATGAATTTAAACAAAGTATTTTTAATCGGGAACTTGACGCGCGATCCGGAGACGAGAGCTTTGCCGTCAGGCCAAAGCGTGGCCTCGTTTGGAATTGCCACCAACAGAATATACAAGAAAGACGGCAAACAGGAAAAACAAACTGAATTTCATAACATAGTCGCGTTCGGACGGCTGGCGGAAATTTGCTCTCAATATCTAACCCGCGGCAAGATGGTTCTTGTGGAAGGGCGGCTCGTTAATCGAAATTGGGAGGCTAAAGACGGCACAAAGAAAAACCGAACGGAGGTCATAATGGAAAATATGCAGATGGGCCCGAAGGGAGATTGGAAGCCCGCCGACTCGCCGGCAGGCGAGGCCGTAGCCCCAGCAAAGGCTGGAAGCCCTAAGGAGGAACTTGAAACAATCGAATATCCAAGCGATGAAATAAATCCAGATGAGATACCATTCTAAAAATATCGAAAAGCAGTGCCATTTTTGCACGTCTAATGTAAAGAGAGTGGACTATAAGGATACTCTCGTCTTGAAACGTTTTTTGGATCCCCAATACAAGATAATGCCAAAAAGAAAATCCGGACTTTGTTCGCTACATCAGCGAAAGCTTGCGAGAGCTGTAAAAAGAGCGAGAGTAATCGCTTTACTTCCTTTTATTGTCAGATAGACGACGTGAATTCGTCCAAAATTTTCTCTAGCCATAATGAAATAGCTGGATTTTTTGATATTCCTTCTTCGAGGATGGCGCGGGCTTTAGCGTTATCTTTTATCCTATAGCGATATAGCTCGTGGAGTTTCTGATAGACCATTAATTGAGATGGATCCAGCGCAATCGATTTGCGGTAACTGGCTTCAGCCTTGGCATAATCGTTCAAGGAATACGTGTATAAGTCTCCTAAATTATGCGGGGGGATGAAATCATCCGGCCTTAAATAAGAGGCGTATTCCCAGGCCTCTTTTGCGCCTTCGAAGTCGCCGATAAAATTCCTCTGCAATCCTAAATTAATCCAGTGTCCAGGAAGGCCGGGGTTTTGCCTTAAATCTTCAGTCAACATCTTTATATTTTCAAGCGCCATTTTTTTTGATTCCTCTGAAAGATTTGCCTTTATTTCCGGCGGGAAAGGAAGGGCTGGGACCGGTTTTTGATTACCTGAAGGTAAGGGGACAATTTTGATTTCGGGAGTAGATTGAGC
>Ga0155188_151_pt1 | contig 13304 bp, 14 predicted proteins | sample RifCSPhighO2_02_FD_106156 | JGI IMG/M metagenome (GOLD analysis project Ga0155188, IMG submission 106156) | Candidatus Giovannonibacteria bacterium RIFCSPHIGHO2_02_43_16
GAAAGTAAGTCCGTCGATACGTTAATTTCAAATTCTTCGGGAGGAAATATAGGCCCAATGCCCGTGAAAGCCCTTCCTGAAAAATGTGTTTGGTCAAAAAAGGTTAAGGATATCGTATTTTGCGCGTCTCCGCTCATCATGCCCGGGGCTCTTTATCCGGACGATTGGTATGTGGGGAAAGTTTCTTTTGGAGACGCGGTTGTGAAAATAAATATAGCGTCTCGGGCGATAATTTCTTTCTTGCTTCCGGAAACGATTGATGCCACGAAGCTTTTCTTGTCAGATGACGAGACAAACTTGTTTTTCATAAACAAGGGAGACGAATCGCTTTGGAAGTTGAGAATTCCCTAGCTTTTCCCCTCGAATGGTTTTATCACAACTTTTCTGTTCGGCTCCTCTCCGGTGGACTGCGTCATTATGTCCGGATATTCAGTCAAGATCGAGTGCACTATTCTGCGCTCATACGAACTCATTGGTTTTAATTGTATTTCTTTTTTGAAATATCTGACTCGCTGGGCGGAAAGCCTGGCTAAATCTTTTATTTCTTCCGCTCTTTGTTTTTGGTAATCGTTCACGTCTATAGAAAACGGCGCTGGAATTCTCCCCAGCCTAGCTTCCGTAATTCTTTTTACAAGATGATTGAGCGCTATCAGATTTTCTCCCCCTTCGCCTATAAGCAATCCGGCTTCCTGTGTTCGTATTTGAAATTGCGTGTTGTCTGCTGTTTCTAAAATGGAAACTTCGCCAAAAGTTCCTATTTTAGCCAAAAGTTCTTCAACTATTTCTTTTATTTTTTCCTTCTCCTCGCCCATACATAAGCCTAGCGCGGGAGCGCACTATAGCTTCATGTAAAGTAGCAAAAACGTTTGAGGATGTCCAATAAAGAGCGAGCGCCGCCGGGAAGCGAGTCGATATATAAAATATAACTAGCGGCAAAACGTATGTGGCTTGAATGGCCATAGCCCTTGCCATTTCTTCCTTCATATTTGGGCTCTTTTGAGGTATTTTCGGGTTAGAAAGCTTCATTTGCAAAAACTGCGAAAATCCCGCGAGAAATGCCAAAACGTAATTCGGCGCGCTCAAATTGATGATCCCCAGAAAATTTGTTGCTATAACTTCGGGCATCAATACGAACGGATAAAGAGCGACGCCTCCGGTTAATATTCCATTTAAAAAGAGTCTGTATAATGTTATTAAAATTGGGAGTTGGATTAAAAGCAGCAGACAGCCCGACAAAGGATTTACTCCGTGTTCCTTATATAGCTCCATCATTTTTTTATTCTGCTCCTCGGTGTTATTTTTATAGCTTTCTTTGATTTTCTTTATTTCAGGCTCGAGCTCTTTCATTTTTATCTGCGTGACAAGCCCGCGATGCGTAAAGGGAAAAATAATTACGCGCACTAAAATAGTCAGCAGTATTATCGCAACCCCGACATCATGCCCCGGAACAAGCCCGGTCAAAAACACAAGCGCGTTATAGAGCGGGCGGTAAAGCGCTTCGTTATAAATAAAAGAGAACGTCATTGTCTAAATGGGTCAATAATATTTTTCTGCCATGGGTGGCATTTTAAGATTCGCGAGGCCCCCTTTTTCAAGCCATAAAAAACGCCGCCATATTCAATCGCTTCCTTCGCGTACTGGGAGCAGGAAGGCTCAAAAACACAGTATTTTCTGCGTGAAGAAAAAATCCCTTGGTCGGGAGAGATAATATTTTGATAAAAATTTATTAGCAGAACAAAGAATTTTTTCATTTTATAAGCCCTTTCTTTTCAAGCGCGCCTGATATTTCTTTTTCCAGTTTGTCGTAAGCCTGCTCTTCGGCGCCTTTCTTAAAAATAAAAGTGAGATCGTTCCCGATTTTAATTTGCCCCTCTTTCTTCCTTAAAATCTCCCTTGCTCTCCTTCTTATTTTATTGCGTGACACTGCTTTCTTTATTATTTTCCCCGGGATGATGAAAATAATCCGATTTTGGCCGATATTGTTCTTGGAAACCCTGAGATGAAAGCGCTCTTCGTCGTCCATTATCCTATACAACAAGTCGCGCTCTTTTTTTTCTCCTGCGGCGGCGGAGCACGTTTTGACCGGACGCCGTCCTCTTTCTCTTCAAAAAACCGTGACTTTTCTTCCTTTTCCGCTTTTTGGGCTGATAGGTTTGAGACATTAAAACATTTTAACACAGATCAATATATTTTCAATATTAACAAGAAATTCATAGTTTATTAACATTCTAGTAATGTTTTGATTGATTAGTAAATTTTCTATTTAGACAATAAAATTATCTCTATAACCAAGTTAAACATTTATTGACATGACTAATGAAGAATTGTGGCAAACGGCGTTAAATGAGCTAGAATTGGCCGTTTCGAAAGCTAATTTTATGACTTGGTTTCAGAATACCTCCGTCGCCGATCATCAAGATGGGTCTGTTGTCCTAAACGTGCCTAACGCTTTTGCGAAAGAATGGCTTGAACACAAATACCACAAGTTTATTCTTAAGGCGCTGCGAAACCTCGCCCCGGATGTGCGTAACGTAGAATATGCAATCTCTTCTGAACTAACCCCGCTTTTGCAGAAAAGAAAACGTGAACGCAGCATTCTGCCACAAGAGGGCCAGCTTGAATTTAAAGAACTTCTAGTCGACAGGGAAACAAATTTAAATTCTCGCTATACATTCGATTCTTTTATAGTCGGGCCGTTCAATGAGCTCGCCCACGCTGCATCGATTGCCGTAAGCAAAAACTTGGGTCAAGCATATAATCCGCTTTTCCTTTACGGCGGAGTTGGGTTAGGCAAGACTCATTTACTGCAGGCCGTTGGAAATGAAATTAAGAAGAGTTCGCCGCGTTTTAAAGTTTTATACACCACGTCGGAGCGTTTTACGAGCGATCTTGTAAATTTTATGCAGTCAAACGAGGCGCCGGTTTTTAAAGAGAAATATCGATCTTATGATTTGCTTATAATAGACGATATACAATTTATAGCCGGGAAAATAAAAACACAAGAAGAGCTTTTTCACATATTTAATTATTTATATGAGGCAGGCAAACAAATAATTTTTTCGTCAGATAAGCCTCCGCACGCGATAAATGACTTGGAAGAGCGCCTTAAAAGCCGATTTGAGGGAGGCATGGTGGCTGATATCGGACAGCCGGAATACGAATCGCGCCTTGCGATTTTAAAATCCAAGTCTCAAGGGAAAGACAATTATCTAAATCAGGAAATTTTGGAATATATAGCTTCAAATGTCCAAAAAAATGTGCGCGAATTAGAGGGCGCCTTAAACGCGGTTGTGGCTAAATCAAAACTTTCTGGTAGGGCGCTTTCTATCCCTGAAGTTAAGGAAATCTTGGATAAAAATACGCAGCCGAAAAAGATAGTTACCGCAAACCACATAATAAAATGTGTCGCGGAATTTTACGACGTGAACGAGAGAACTTTATTTGAAAAGACCAGGAAAAAAGAGATAGTTAAGCCGAGGCAGGTGGCCATGTACTTATTAAGAGAGGATTACAGCGGCTCTTATCCTTATATAGGCCAGCGTTTTGGCGGAAGAGATCATACAACCGCGATTCATGCTTTTGATAAAATCTCAAAAGAGTTGAAAAAGAATGCGCAACTTGTGGAAGAGATGAAGAGAATACGCGAACTATATGAATATAATTCTTCCGTATAGAAAAAATAATTTACAGCCACCTCAAACTGTCCACACATTATTAAAAATAAATCTTTAAAAACAGCCTTAAAATAAAAGTGAAAAAACATTTCCACACATATAGCAAAATTTAATAATAATTATGAAATTAAACTGTAATAAAAATGAATTATATAAATTAGTCGCCTTAGCAGAGAGGAATACTGGCAAAAATCAAACCTTGATTGCTTTATCGTCTATCCTCTTGCGCGCAAGCAAGAACCGCCTTTTTGTGATAAGTACAAATTTAGAGGTTGGTTTTGAAGGAAATATTGCGGCGTCAATAGAGGAAGAGGGGGAAATATTATCTCCATCTAAAACCCTCCTTTCAATTTTATACTCAATATCAGATGAGGAGATTAATGCACAAAGTGCCGGCGGGAATTTAAAAATAATCTCAAAAACATCTTCGACCAACTTAAAATGTCTGCCAGCCGACGAGTTTCCAGTAATCCCAAAAATAAAAAAAGAAAACCATTTTTTAGTGTCCGCCAATTCTTTAATTGAGGCTCTAAAAAATACAATATCAGCTTCAGCCACAACCTATACAAAACCAGAATTAGCCAGCGTCTACATATTTTCCCAAGGCCGCTCCCCGCTAACTTTCGTAGCCACCGATTCTTTCAGGCTTGCAGAGCAGAAGGTGGATGCTAATTGCCCGCCATTTTCCCTTCTTTTACCGCAAAAAACGTGCCAAGAAATTATAAAAATTTTTGAGGATACTAATGACGACTTAGAAATCACATTTAATAAAAACCAAATACTCTTTCAAGGAAAAAATATTTCATTGCTATCGCGGCTGACGGAAGGCAAATTCCCAGAATACCATACAATTGTCCCTAAATCTTTCGATACGCAAGTTTTTGCCGAAAAAAATAAAATATTAAGCGCCGTCCGGGCGGCTGGGATTTTTGCATCCAGGCTTTCAGAAGTCACGATCGCCGCCGATAGCGGCAAAAGCGTTTTAAGCATAAAATCTGCGAGCTCAGAAACCGGAGAATATGAGTCAAATTATCCAGCGAAAATATCCGGCCCCTCGGTCGAAGCTAATTTCAATTACCATTATTTACTCGAGGCGCTCCAAACAATCCCAAGCCAGAAAGCCTTTCTAGGGTTTAACGGCCCGCAAAAAGCAGTTTTGATTAGAGGTGCGGATGACGCGAGATATCTTCATCTGGTTATGCCCATGAGGGGGAATTAAATGGCGCTAGTTCGCGTAGGGAATTTTTTAAACAAGTTTAAGAAATTTGAAACGGGGGATGGCCGCGAGAAGAAAGTTTACGATATTTTGAAGGGAAGCGTTCCCGGCTTGGAATGCAAGCTGGCCGTCCGAAGAAAAACAATTTATTTCTATGATCTTTCCCCCTCAGCCAAGAGTGAAATCTTTTTACGAAAGGCGGAAATATTAGAAAAAGCCAAAAAAGCCATGAGAGACGCGGCGCCAAACGAAATTAGTTTTCGGAAACCCTAATCACTTTTTCAATCTCAGTTTTATTTTTGGCGTAGTCGTATATCAAGGCGGTTATTTTTATTTCTTGTCCCGGGGAACCCGCAATATCTACGGGGAACTCATAAGGCGCTATTTTGTAGGACCCGCTATATTCAGAATTGATAAAAATATCTACCTGCTCAACTTGAAAGCGCGCTTCTACATTAACGGCGGCCGTTATTCTTGTGCCGATTGGGAAATCATTTCTTTGAGGGTTTATTATTATTTCTCCCTTCGGAAAATATTCGGGGATATGAACATCGTCGTATTGCGTTGGAATTATGCTGTCGCTTTGGTCATATAGGCCGCGCGAAGCCGCCCATTCTCGAACGATAGTTTCCCAATTTTTAAATTGAGGATCACCCGATGGATTTTGCGGCGCAGGCCCCAACGGATTATCTTTATCAATCCAATATAGGATGCTATGAACTTCCGGCACAACTTTTTTTTCTATGAGTTCCTCTGGCGTAAAATCCGTAGCCAGCTTTCCGGACATTTTATCTATTTTATAAATGCGTCCACCTCTCCATTCGCCGCGCAGAACGGCTTTATCCGGTTCCGGGACGGATGGCTTTTCAAAAGTTTCAACCGGCAGATCATTAAATATCAAATGCATGGCGGAGTTCCATATTGGGGCTACAATTAATCCCGCCACTTTTCTTTCCATCTTTGAATTATCATTATTGCCGGCCCAAACGCCTATTACGATATTTGGGGTGTAGCCGACGACCCAAGTATCCCTCGTATCCTCAGTTGTGCCAGTTTTAACGGCAACCGGACGTTCCGGGATATAAAGCGCAGAATTTTCCGTGAATGCCGGAGCGCGCGCGGCGTTATCGGAAAGTATATCGGATATTTCTCTCGCGATATTAGGATCGAGCGCTTGCGTTTTGTTCTCGGAATATTCTTCCAGCACGCTCCCGTCGGCGGCCTCTACTTTTAATATCGGCGTGTACGGAACATAGTAGCCGCCATTCGCGAAAGCTGAGTATGCGCCTGTAAGTTCGAGGGGCTTTACCTCTCCTCCACCCAAGACAAGAGTAAGGCCGTAGCGGTCCGGGTCGTTAAGCGTTGTAATGCCCAGATCGCGGGCCGTCTTCAGCGAATCGCTTAAGCCCGCAAGATAGAGAACTTTTACCGCGACTATGTTTACAGATTGCGCTAACGCTTCTTTTAAAGAAATGGGACCGCGAAATTTGTTGTCAAAATTTTCAGGACGGTAGCATTTTTCCAGGTCAATTCCAGGATCCGGGATGCCATACGGGGAACAATATACGCTGAACTCAGTTCTTAAGTCAAATAGCGCGGTATTTGGCGTATATCCTTTGGCGAACGCGGCCGCGTAGACAATAGGCTTGAAAGAGGAGCCGGGCTGCCGCGAGCGCAACGTCATATTCACCTGAGGGTCGAATTTGCAATCTAGTCCCGGCGAACACCCTTCCGGAAGGGGATTTGCAAAATAATCCCGCGAACCAACCATGCTCATTATCTGCCCCGTGTTCGGGTCGATCGCGAAAAGTCCAGCATTATACGCGCTGAAGTTTTTTTCATTTTCTGCGGATCTGGTCCGCAATAAATCTTCGAATTTCTCCTGCCATTGCCAGTTGATGGTCGTGGTAACCTTTAGGCCGCCGCGCTCGACGATATCTTCCCCGTATTTTTCAACAAGGTATTCTTTAACAAAAAGAGAAAAATGCGGAGCCTTTATTCCCCTAACAGCTTTTACCGCGAATTTAACTTGTTCCATTTTTGCCTCCTCGTGTTCCTCTTTTGTGATCTGGCCATTATCTAAAAGCCTCCCGAGTACTATATTTTTACGCGCCTCAAGCTCATCGCGATGAGAGCCGTAAGGAGAATAACGGGTTGGCGCCTGCAACATTCCAGCAAGATAGGCTGCTTCTGCGATATCGAGATTCTCGGCGTGTTTGTCGAAATAATTTTGGCTCGCCGCCTCGATGCCATATGCGTTTGATCCAAACGGAACCTGATTGAGATAAAAACCTAGAATCTCATCTTTGGAGTATTTAAATTCAACTTTAACCGCGAGCACCCATTCCTTAATTTTACGCGAAACGGTTTTTTCCGGGGTCAAAAAGGTGTTTTTTACCAACTGCTGGGTTATAGTTGATCCGCCTTGCTTAAATTGTCCAGAGAAAATGTTTACGAAAACAGCGCGTATTATGGACGTCGGGCTTATTCCGAAATGCTTATAGAAATTTTGATCTTCCATTGAGACCACAGCTTCCTTTAAATGAGAGGGAATCTTGCTAAAAGGGATAACGGTGCGCTTTATATCCCCATGGATGTCATAAAGAAGAATTTCTCCCGTACGATCATAAATTTTTGTTGACTGAACTATATTTCTAGAATCTAGAGCTTCAAAATTCGGAACAGTTATTGTCGCAAAAACGGCGCCAAATATAAAAAGCGCCGATATCGCAGCCGTAAGGAAACGGAAAAGAAATTTGCGTTTTCGCCTCATTCTTACCATAATGCGTTCTTTAAGGTATCCTATTATTATACGATATGAAAAAGATTTCAAATGAGGACATTAAGGACATCTTGGAGAAAAACGTTGCCGAAATAATCGAGCGCAATAGTCTTGAGAAAAAACTCCTATCTGGGCGTAAGCTCCGAATTAAGCTCGGGGTAGACCCGACGAGCCCAAACATTCACATCGGTCGAGCGGTAGTTTTGCGAAAGCTCCGAGATTTTCAAAAATTAGGCCATACGGTTATTTTTATAGTCGGCGATTTTACAGGCCTCATTGGAGACACGTCCGATAAGGAATCAGAGCGCCCCATGCTTACGGAAAGACAAGTCAAAGAGAATATGAAAACTTATTTTGAACAGGCATTCAAAATTTTGGACAAAAAGAAAACTGAAGCGCGCCATAATTCAGAGTGGCTAAAAAAATTGGGATTTAAGGAGATCGCGGCAATCGCTGATCTATTTGGCCTTCATGAGTTCGAAGCTCGAGATGTTATTAACAAACGCTTGAAAGAAGGCAAGCGCGTTTCTCTTCGCGAAGTGTTGTACCCATTAATGCAGGGCTATGATAGCGTCGTTGTTAAGGCCGATGTCGAAATAGGGGGAACCGATCAACGCTTCAACCTTCTTTCAGGACGCGTAATCCAGCAACATTTTGGGCAAAAACCGCAGGATATATTAATGACAATATTTCCATTGGAGGGAACAGACGGACGAAAGATGTCTTCCTCTTGGGGGAACGTAATCAATATAGATGATGAACCAAATAATATGTTTGGCAAAATTATGTCCATTAGCGATGGATTAGTTGAAAAATATTACAAACTTGCCACAGATTTGGCAGAAGGCGAGATTGCTAAAAATATGCAAAAAGGGATGCTTGAAGCGAAAGAAGCGCTCGCGTTCGAAGTGACGAAACTATATAATGGAGAAAAAAAAGCTTTCGCTGCGAAAAAATTTTTTAAGGAAACATTCCGAGAAAAAAAACTGCCTGAAGAAATACAGGCGATTAAATATAACAACGCCAAGCTTTCAGATATCTTGCTTGCGGCCGGGATCGTGGAATCTAATTCGGAATTCAGGAGGCTTATCCGCTCCGGAGCGATTGAAATCGATCAAAAAGTCATCCGTGACCCATTATTCAAGCCGGTGGCGCCCGGGATACTTAGAATCGGCAAAAAGAGATTCGTAAAATTAGAACCAAAATAAAAACAATCCCGACGCAAGATCGGGATTGTTTTTATTTATTCCTATTCCTCGTCTTCTTCCTCGTCTAGATCTTCCCAAGATTCCTCCGTATCATCCTCGTCGCCGACGACATCGGCGTTTTCATCGTCGTAGGAATCGGAGAAATCATCATTCCTCTTTTTCATGGAAATTTCGCGCTTTTTTATGCGACCTTTAAGGTCTTTATAATAATCTCCTTTGAAAATAACCGGTCTTAACGCATTTGCAAAGCCCCGCTGTGGATAACGCCGCAACAGGCGATGGCTATGGCATCCGTCTCGTCGTCCAAAAATTTCTTATCCGGCAAGGATACCGTCAATTTCAGCATATTATGAACGCTTTTTTTGTCAGCTCCGCCGTATCCCGCGATGGCAAGCTTAATCTCCGCGGGCCCGAATTCGAGCAATTTAAGATTATATTTGGACGACAGCATAAGGGCTACCCCCCTAACTTCTCCAATTATCAATGCGGTTTTCACATTTTTAGAAAAGAAAACCTTCTCAATAGAGAGAACGTCAGGCTTCTCTTTTTTAATCAGCCCCTCCAGAAAATTGTTTATATCTAAAAGGCGCTTTTCGATAGGTTCTGATTTCAGCGTTTTCTTTGTCCCAGAATCTATGTATCTGAATTTTTTTTGTCCGCTTTCAACTAACGCCCATCCCAGTCTTTCGATCCCCGGATCAATTCCTAAGACTTTCATACCGTAATCGTAGAGAGTTTATAAAAAAATTACTATGGAAAAATTACCATGTTACACTCTCAAACACTGACCTAAACTAAGTTTGGGTCATGGGTCATGGGTCAGGAATTTCAATAAAGGGATTTCGTGGTAATGTGCACACACATATGGCGTACAAGCTTATGGCTTATTTTCTACATTCGCGTAAACATTTTCAACCTCGTCTTGGTCCGAGAGCGCCTCGAGAAGGTTTTCGAATTTTTTGAAATCCTCGGGAGATAATTGCTGTGGGAATTTTGCTTTGTATTCATCACCAACATGGGCAAAAGCCCACATCGCGGATCCTTCCACACCGAGCTTCCCGTCCGAAAGCGAAAGGATATGTTTTATTTCGTTTGTCGTTCGATTCGAGTTGTCGGTAACCGCCGCGATGATAAGCGCCGAACCGCCGGGCCCGAAAGCCTCGTATATAACTTCTTTTAGATTTAATCCCTCTTTTTCTGATGCCCTTTTGATCGCGCGGTCAATGTTTTCTTTCGGCAAATTTTCTTTTCTGGCCTCCTCGATGGCAGAGGCAAGCCGCGAATTGGTTTTTGGGTCTGGGCCCATCTCTTTTGCCGCGATAGTCAGCATTTTTGAAAGGCGGGAAAAAAGTTTTCCCTTCTTCGCGTCCGAAGCCGCCTTTTTGTGTTTTATCTGCGCCCAGCGCGAGTGGCCCGACATATATATTTTAAATTATGTCTGCGCAGCCGATTTGGCGTGTTTTAATATCAAATCGCGCGCGATATGCGGAGAGGGAACTTCCGTTATGGAGAAAAAAGATTCGCCCGCAGTCTGTATTTTTATATTGCCGTAGTGGAAAAATGTCGCCGCGAAATTCGGAACTTCAATGGTCACATCCTGAACCCGCTCCATTCTAAATTCGGATACCGTGTGCTTAAAAAGGCCAATTTGGTCTATATCAAGGATCCTTTTGTCGGTAATAACGAGCGCGTCAAGATAATAATCTATCCAAAAACCAAAAGCCATCATTAGGGTAATTAAATACCATATTGAAACTGCGAAAGAAAAAAATGGCCGCGATATCGACGCGAAAATCCACGGGATTATTAAAGAAAAAAACACGATAAATGTCGGACCGACTAGAGTTATCCAATGATGACGCATTATCAGGAGAACTTTTTCTTCAGGATCGAGATTCAGCATTTTATATTGAAGTATTGCCAATAGGTTCGCTTATCTGCAAAGTTTTTAAGGCGCTTGTCCAATCCATTTGCATATAAAAGAAGACGGACAATAAACCCAGAGTAACCGCTGTGATTATAAATACAACGCTGACAATATTGGCTTTTTGGGAGAATGAGTAGACGTTTAAATGCCAAACGGCGGCCGAAGACAGAGCTGCGTATCCAAGCAAGAATAAAATTAATAATGCCAAGCCTATCGTCATGCGAGAAATGTGCTTTGTTCCGCGAAATTACGCCCGAGGTGTTCGTAAGCGCGCCTAGTCGCGACTCTGCCGCGGGGCGTTCTTTCGACGAATCCGGAGCGCATCAAGTATGGCTCATATACTTCTTCGATGGTTTCTTTTTCCTCGGATGTGGCCGCGGCGAGAGTTTGGAGTCCCACCGGACCGCCTCCGAACTTGGAAATTATGGCTTCAAGGATCATCCTATCTGTAGATTCGAGCCCGACAGGATCTATCTCAAGAAGGTCGAGCGTTTTTAGCGCCAGATCCCCGGTTATTAAGTTTGATTTTTCGACTTGAGCGAAATCACGGCAGCGTTTTAGAAGCCGGTTCGCGACGCGTGGCGTGAAGCGCGATCTCTTCGCGATTTCAGCCGTAGCTCCCTCATCAATATCTATTCCAAGAATTTTAGCGGAGCGCGTGATTATTTTTCTTATCTCATCTTCCGTATAGAAATCAAGCCGATAAGTTCCCCCTGAAAATCTTGAGCGCAGGGGAGAAGAAAGAAGCGCGATTCTGGTCGTTGCCGCGATAAGAGTGAAGGGCGGAAGTTCGAGTTGTATTGTGCGCGCCGAAGGGCCTTTGCCGATGACTATATCGAGCGAGCGCGACTCGAGAGCCGGATATAAAATTTCTTCGATTAGCTTATTTAATCTGTGGGCTTCGTCGATAAATAGAATATCGCCAGCCGAAAGGTTGGTTAAAATAGAAGCAAGGTCGCCGACCTTCTCGATTGCCGGCCCGGACGTTACTTTAACTTGCGCGTTTAGTTCCCTAGAGATCAAATGCGCGAGAGTTGTCTTTCCAAGCCCCGGCGGGCCATAGAAAAGAAGGTGTTCAATCGGCTCGCCTCGCTCTTGTGCCGCTTGGATCAGAATTTTCAAATTCTTTTTAATCAGTTCCTGCCCGATATACTCGTCCCAGCTCTTTGGCCTCAAGGTTTGATCTAGCGAGCGATCGTCTTCGCGAAATTTTGTGTCTGTTAGAGCCACTATTGACTTTTTATTGATTATCTGCTAATCTTATACGTAGGATTTTGACCTTGAGTCTCTGGGCATATCAGGAGTTTTATCCGAAGGATGGCTTGGCCCCGACCTTGCGTCGGTTGGCTGGCGCCGCTCCTCAGAAATTCTCTCTACTCATCCTACCCATAGCATGAGATTGCCTAGAGGCTCGTGGTCAGGACCCTACTACTCTTTCTAACTCTTCGAGCGTTGTTACGCCAGAGAGTAACTTTATAATTCCGTCCTGCTTCATAGTCAGCATCCCCTGTTTTATAGCGGCTTCGCGAAGGGCGCTTTCAGATGGCTCGGTCATGATCAATCTTTCAATGGCGTCGTCTATTTCAAAACCTTCAAAAACTCCTATCCTGCCCTTATAACCAGTCCCGCCGCAAGCATCGCATCCAACCGCAGCAAAAAATTCTGCTTTTTCTAGATCTGGTTTTTCGATTCCGCTGGGGAATTTATTCATTTCCGCCTTTATTTTTTTAAGATTATCCGCGCTGGGCTCTGCTCGTTTTTTACAGGCCTTGCAGAGTTTTCGCACAAGCCTCTGCGCCATTGCCATATTTATCGCGGGCGCCATTATATTCGGTTTGACCCCGAGATCTATAAGACGGGGAATGGTCCCAGGCGCGTCATTGGTGTGGAGTGTCGAGAAAACGAGGTGGCCCGTCAAGGCGGCGTGCATTGCAATCTCGGCTGTATCAAAGTCGCGGATCTCTCCGACGAGTATGATGTCGGGATCTTGGCGCAAAATCGCGCGCAAGCCATTTGAAAAATCGTACCCCTTCTCTGGATCAACTTGCGTCTGCGTAACCGATGACAGGTGATATTCTATGGGGTCTTCTATTGTTATTATTTCGATTCCGGGTTCGTTTACGGTTTTTACGAATGCGTAAAGCGTTGTTGTTTTCCCAGACCCAGTCGGCCCAGTCGTCAAGATCATTCCATTCGGCTTATCAAGTTGTTTTTGTATTATCGCGTAGAAATAAGGATTCATTCCCAAGTCCTCGAGTTTAAGAGCGATTGTTTTTGGGTGAAGTATCCTCAATGTAACCGCCTCGCCGTTCGGGCCCGGCAAGGTCGCGGCCCTAACTTCGATATCCGTATCTCGTGTTCTTATTGTAAACCTCCCGTCCTGCGCTTTGTCTTTTATATTTAATTTCAATTCCGATATCAGCTTTATTCTAGAGAGGAGCATCTTATATATTTTCTGCGGAAAAGAAACTGCTTCCCGCAAGACGCCGTCCATTCT
>Ga0155188_108_pt1 | contig 11761 bp, 18 predicted proteins | sample RifCSPhighO2_02_FD_106156 | JGI IMG/M metagenome (GOLD analysis project Ga0155188, IMG submission 106156) | Candidatus Giovannonibacteria bacterium RIFCSPHIGHO2_02_43_16
TCTGCAAAATGTCGCAGTCGCTCGTCCATTTTTCGGTATAGGGTATTTTAAGAAAGTTAAGAGCCAGAATCTGGTTTCTGTAAGAAGAAAGGAGGCCGGTTCCTATTTTTTTAAAAAGAATCCCGCCTAGAAAATGGTAAAACTCAAGATATAAGCAAATTTTCATAATTATTTTCGTGAATACGCGCGATATTTTGTCTTGAATATTTGTCGGACAATTCGCGTGAAGTCGACGAATATTTTCCTAACAGCCGCCGGTCGCGAAAAAGTTCCAAGACTTTGTCCGCCATTTCCTCCGGCCTATCCGGAGGAACCAAAAATCCCGAGCGCCCGTCTTCCACTATTTCAGGGAGTCCCAAAGCAGATGCCGCGACGACCGGAAGTCCGCTTGCCATCGCCTCAATTATAGAAAGAGGAAAGTTTTCGCTCTTGCTCGCGGTTACAAAAACATCGCTTGCTTGAAGCGCAAGGGCGAGTTCGCGCCCGTATAAAAATCCCATAAAGCGCACTTTGTTTTCGATGCCGAGATGCTTTGCGAGAATCTCAAGCTTTTCTCGTTCCGGGCCTCCGCCTATTATAACAAAAGTGGCTTCTCGCGACTTTTCGGCGATTATGGGCATGGCGCGCATAATCACATCAATGCTTTTTTCATAGCTTACGCGGCCCATATACACTAAAACGTTTTTTGAAAAGCCAAACTGCTTTTTTAATTTTTCTTTCTCTTTTTCGTCCACGGCTGGCTTGAAAAAATCCGTATCAATGTGATTCGGAACGATAATTAACGGACGGGCGACGCCAAACGATTCCAGGGTTCGAGCGAGCGAATGAGTCGGGCTTACTACAAGGTCGCACCGATTATAATATACAGCGACATATTTAGAAGAGAATTTTTTCGCCCATTCGTAATCCGCATGAATATGCCTTAGATAGTGATTGAAAAAAGTATGGTGGGTTCCAACAAGCGGGACGCCAAGGATTTTTTTGGCTAAGACCGCTTCCCATCCGAGAGCAAAAGGCGTATGCGCGTGGATTATATCCGGCTTGAACGATTTTATTTTCGAGAGCGTCCAGCCGAGCGGCAGAGAAAAGCGCTCGCCGGGATAGCCGAAAAACGGCATGGAAAAAATTCTCGTGAGCCCAAATTTTCCCCGAGGCGGATTTTCGTCGCTATTGCCGAAAGTAACTGTAAACACATGAACATCGTGCCCTCTTTGGACAAGAACTTCCGCGGAATTCTTGACGAGATTCGCCACACCGTTCACTTTCGGCGGGAAAGTGTCGGTGAAGAATGCTATTCTCATAGGGTTTCCAAAAAATTTATGATGATGCCTGCGAGCTCTTCCTGCGATTGCGACGCGATGAAATGACTGGGGTGTTTTGAAACGACGACTTTCGCGCTTTGCATGGCGCGAGCCATATCTTCCGCTTCCGCCATCGACAAAATCGGGTCGGATTTCGCGCGAACGATCAGCGTCGGAGCGATAATGTTGCCGATCGTTTTGCCGAAATCAAATTTCGCCGTTTCGGCAAGCATCCAGAAATTCACAGAAATCGGCATAGTGTTAAGCCCGATCCAGGTCGAATGCCAATAGCCGGCGGGAGACGCGTGGTCATACTTATAATAATGCTCTCGCTTCTGCCAGCGCAAAAGCGCCGCGAGCATGAGTAAAATCCGATGGGCTATGGGAGTTAAAAATCCTAAATTTTTATACGAAAGTGGGTTTACGTAATTCGCGCTCACAATGATAAGTCCCGCGACATGAGACAAATGTTTAATGGAATAATCCACGGCGATGCCTCCGCCGAACGAATACCCAACAAGGATAAATTTTTCGAGTTTTTCGTTTTTGGCGATAAGTTCGAGGTCATTGGAAAATCTTTCGAGGCGGTAGCGCGATTTTTCTTTTGTTCTATCCGATTCGCCGTGCCCGCGGATATCCGGCGCGACCGCGTTATATTCGCCTGCCGCGAGGCGTTCCATTATATTCAACCATGTCGTGTGGTTTGCGGATAGCCCATGCAAAAAAATAACAGTCGGGCGCCCGGAGACATGCGCGGTTTTGAAATAACAAATTTTTCCCGCACTACTCTCGATTGTTTTTTTCTCAATCATCTTTTTCCAGCAATTCTTCTTGTTTCGTCTTGCGATAAATGAAATAAACTGCCACTATAAGAATGCCGATGACGCTCGCGGTAATCCCAACCGTCCGCCGAATTATATCCGCCTGATGCAGAGCTTCGCCGAAATAAAAACCGACTAAAATTAAAATAAATGATTTAAAAATAGTTGCCGCAACGTTGTAAGTGGCGTATGTGGAAAGCTTCATCCGGGTCATGCCGGAGATGGTCTGGATGGTTGAGCTTAGCGGATCCGCGATTTTTCCGAAGATAAGCATCTTTCCGCCGTGGTTATCGAAATGTTTTTCAAGCGCCGTTATCCTGTCTGGAGTAATCCCGACATAGTGCCCATATTTTTTTACGAAGCGCTCCCTGCCAAAGCGTCCAAGCGTGTAATACCCGGCGTCGCTCGCGAGATCTCCGGCAACCGCTACTATATAGGCTGTCCAAAAATCAAAAAGCCCCAGCGATGAAAGATATCCCGCGATAAGCGTAGAGATAGGGCCCTCAACAGCAACAACCGCGAATAAGGCCGCGTACTTATAAAGCAACAGCCATCCAAGAATTTGCCCAACCGAAAACATCGCCCCTAGTATAGCCCGAAAACTTTATTTTTTGAAGAAAATCTAGATTATTTATTGATTTGTCTCCAGAGCCAGACGCCGAGGAGGATCAGGTCAACCGTAATCACGATCCACGTGATTACGGCGAAAAATCCCCCATCGCCCATCATGCCCCAGCCACCGCTGTATCGCATCATATGTTTAATTATACACCAAAAACGATTCGAGGCGGGTGGAAACTAGTTTCCGCCCGCCTCGGCTGTTGGCTTCCTAGCCGATGCTTCCTAACGCCGTGGCCAGCTTAAACTCCCGACGTTTTTCCGCGCACGCCCTAATGAGCTTCTCCCGCTCATGCTCCGGAAGGAGCATAGTAAAATCAATCATTTTTGCTAGCTGCTCCTCCGTTGAAAACGTCAGAACTAAAGCACGCAACGCCTCAAATTGAGCGCCATCCAACATAAATTTCCCCCCTCTCTTTTCTTTTTCAAAACAAAAATAGTACACCCGCGCTATTTAATCAAATCCCGGTTTTCAGATCAATTTCAATTCTTTCACTATCTTTCGCTTGATCGCGGGGATATATCTCTTCCAGCTTGATATCTGCTCGATGAACCCCTTAGGCGTTAGAAGATTCTTCGAGAGGATCTCCACTCCCTCCTTGTCGACCCCGATGGCGAGAACGTTTATCTCCGTCTTCATCTCGCGATTGAGCTTATCTTTGAGCTTTCGACAAAGATCAGTAAGCAGGGGATTAATCTCCTGATCTGTTGAGATGTCTATGATGCGCCGCTTCGCCGAGAGCGGGACCGACTCCGCGTAAACCAACGGCGTAAAATGGTCTGTTTTGCCCGAATGGGAACTGTAGTCCGGCACTTTTCTGCGGATGGCTTCTGAAAGCCTGGATATGTCTTCCAGAGTTTCCATGCGGCCTTGAAAAATCGGGACAATTTCATTCACGCTCCCGGCCCAAAGTATAACGCGGACGAATGTCCTCTGGGAGATGAGCATCTTCTGTATCCCGTCATCCTGAAGTGCGGCAAGATGCCCGTCTCTCTGTGTCAAATAGTTCTGCGTCGCGCGGGGGTAAAATTGATGGTACATGCTATCCGACCAATCCAGGAATAAGAACAATTCTATTCCCGGGACAGTTTGCGAAAACGATATGTTAAACGGCAGGCATAATCCGGCAGCCGAAGCGATTCCTCCGGTCACAAATTCCCTCCGGTTCATTAGTCACCTCCTTTAAGAAAACGTTTCAAAACTAAAATAGCACACCCGCGCTATTTAATCCAGAGCTTATGTTTGACATATTACTAACTTAATAATATGATTTCTTAAAATTTGTTCAAGGAGGCAAGATGACAAAATACCTTAAAATGTTATTGGAAAAGATCGAGCGGACGGATGTGGTTTCAAACAAAGGACCGGAAGACAAAATCAAAGAAGGAGAAGTGCCGGAATTCGTTCTCGAAGACGACGAATTCAGAAAAATTTACGCCGTCTTAACGCAATCCGGGAGGAATATCCAAAAGGCGGTGTCGGATGCGGGCAGCGTACTTCTCGACTGCATCAAGCGTGGTGCCAATCCCGACAATGACAAGATCGTTGCCGAAACAAAGGAGGAACTCTACGGATTGGCGTCTATCCACACTTCTCTGCGCTCTTACTTTTGGGATTCGCTCAAATACGAATTCCCACAGCTTCTCGGCAAAACTTGCGGAATCCGCGAAAACTGGCAAATCGTGTCAAAGGGCGAAAATCAACAGCATAATCGCGGTTCCGCTTCGGTCATCATAGAGATCCCGAAAGATCTCGTAGAAAGCCTTATGAGCGATTTTCCGGGTCTTTTCTCTGCAAAAAAGCCCACATTTCATTAATTGCCAAAAGGAGGCATTTACGTGGGCAGAATTTTTAATAAGCCCTTCCGCTCATCGGAAGGGCTTGGTTTTTATGCGTGTGATCACTTTGCTGCAAATGCTTCAATTTCGTTTTTATAAGTTTTGATTTTAACTAATGCCATACAATTATCTTACCTTAACTATTTCCCTTTTAGCCACCACTTTTTAATAAATGGCAAAGTCTGTGTGGATAGGAAAAATCCTGCGGCGGGAACAAGAGCACCCCAAAAATAATTTTCTGCGCCGATGAAATACAAAAGAAACGCCGCGACAATATATGTAATAAAAGTAATCGGCAATATCCTAAAATAACTTGTCTCCCAGGCTTTATCCTCCTCCACTCGCAGATTTCTTTCCCTTATCTTCGCGATATCTTTTTTAATTTTTTCGAGTTCTTCGTTCATTTTTAATAAAGTTTTTGAAAGAGGAAGATTATTTCTTATACATCTCAAAATACGGCAATTTATCTAAACCTGTATAGCAAAACATCCAATAGTTGGCGCGACGCGCTTTTTTCGAAAGCTGATACTTTATAAACATCCGGAACACTGCACATCGTAAAGCGGGTACCCCGTTGGCAACAATATCAACTTGCGACCACAATTAGGACGCGGAGCTTTTTTGGTAACTTCTCTTTCGCCTAAATCTCCGTGAATCTTGTTATTCGCCATAACAAAATTAGATCACAGGGGATCACGGAAATCAAATCCCACATTTCCGGGAGGATTTCAAGAAAACAAAAAGGGCTCCGTTCCTCACGAAGCCCTATCAATGTGCAGATTCCTGCGCCTTCTCCTTTCTTTGTTGTTCAATGAATCGTCTTGGTGTACTCGGGATCAGGTTTGCCGTCTTTATAGCAGCGGAGGTCGGTGCTTGCCAAACTTTCCCTCATCTTCACCGGAAGATGCGACGCGCCTACCGCCAGTTTAAAGAAACCTTGGTCCATGAATTTACTAAGAAACGGCTCCGCATAGCGCTCTTCCGTTGTTGCAAAAGCGCCCATTATAAGCCGGATCTCTTCCGCGCGAAACTGCTTTTCCAATTGCCTTAACGGCGGGTGGACCTGCATCAGAAACTCCAGTTCAACATTCAGAGCCAAGGTTACGCTTATCACGCGTGTATGCGTATTGGTATTGCTATTGATAAACGCGGTTGGCATGCCTCCTATTTCTTTCATCCTGCTCGCGATCAAAAGCGCTCCCGGCGCGTGCGTTGTTGGATAAACGATATCGAGAGTCGGGCAAAACTCTGACTCCCCAAGATTGCTTACACCGCAAATGACGTGCTTTGCCTCTCCAAGATAAAAAGCGACTAGTTCTTCTCCCCTCCAGACAAAACTAAACATTGCTAATACCTCCTTTTTTCAATTTTCCAAATCCTCGCACATTTCCGGGAGGATTTCAATTGCGTAACGAATATTATAGAGTGTAGAAAAAGGAGGGATTTATATGAAGCTTAACAATTGCATAATTTCTCTATTTTTCGTTCTTGTTTCCGCAATCGCCAACTCGGAGGAGAATTGCATCAACCCGAAGAATTACGCCCGCTCGACCGTGGCCATCACAAGATATTTTGAAAAGGGCTCTGCCTCCGGCACAGCATGGTTTTATAAAGACAAAAAAACACTTATAACGGCTGGCCATGTTGCGCAAATTCTTGCAAGCAACGGCGAATGGACTACGGTGGAACTCCAGCAAAGAGAAACTCACGGGTTTTTGGTTACCAAAATGCGAGCGCGCATTAAAAAAATGGGGAATATAGCAAGCGCTACGTATTTTGAAATCGCGGCGCTTGAAAAATATGCGAGAGAAGACCTCGCTTTTATCGAGCTTGAGCATCCTTATCACGAAGCGCTGCCGCTTGATATCTCGAGGGAACGCGCGCCGGATTACAGTTTGTTGTGGGCAATTGCTTATCCATTAGGAAAATTGGTTTATGCTAGGAGTCGGACTCTCCCGCCCGGCATCGAAGTGGAGTACGAAAAAGATTACCCATCAATGATCCACGTGGAAGCAATAGACAATCGTCAGGCCCTACTCGAAGGCAGTTCCGGCGGTCCGGCGCTGAATTGCGCCGGAAAAGTTTCAGCCATAATCAATATGGCCTTAGGCGAAACATACGTATCATCTAAAGGCAAAATAGTCAGGCGCGCGACGAAAGGCACGGCGACCAATTATGGACTGCCGGCGGCTTTCGTAGAAGAATTAGAAGCGCGCAAATAAGTGAAAGGTTTTAACAAAAATAGCCCGCCGAGGATCGCATCCAGGCGGGCTATTTTTTATGCGATTATGAAAATTAAACTGACCCTACTCCCACATTTCCGGGGGGATTTCAATCCCCCTTAACAATCTTAACCAGGGAGTGATATGATAATTAAACTGCGAGGCGGGCTCCTCACGGATTAGATACCCGTAGAGGAAAAACGTGTGTGCACGCACGTGATGGCGCGCCGCGGGATGGCTGATTAAGTTCGGCGAATGATATCCCTGGCGGCCGTTTATGCGCCTAAAAAGCTCCCGCAGTCTGAGAGGAAGGGGCCGTGCCTGAGTGATGAATTGCGTCGAAAGACGTTTCTGAGCCTGAGTTTTGACTTAGCTCCAATTCTGAATAGGCATCGCCCCGCCTTAAATCAACAAGGGGGCTCGCTTATCGGGGCCCCTTTTCTCTTTTTCTGGAATTTGAATTTATAGGAATTCCGATCTTATGGCTTTGATCAAAATAAATATAAAAAAGAAGATGTTTATCCTCTTATTCTCTTGGAATGTTTTTTGAACCATTCCGCGATTGCAGAAATATCAAGTCTGCTCGAAATAATCTTTAGAGCAAAGGCTTCAATCTCGCCTTCTTCTGGGATAATTCTATACCCATTATCTTCAAGAAATACGGAAGCGGAGGTCATCCCTGTGCGCTTGTTCCCATCAACGAAAGGATGATTCATTATAATACCTCGGGCGTAAACCCCGGCTTTTTTAAAAATTGTCGGATATAATTCTTTTCCGAAAACGTTTTGTTTTGGAAGACTTTCTAATGACAAAATGGCGTCCCGGTCGCGAATTCCGTGCGAACCGGACGTCTCATCAATTACCATCGAATGGATTTGAAGGATATCCTCAACCGAAAGATAGCGAGGCATTATTTCTTAGCGAGAGCCTCGAGATCATTCCGATATCTGTCGATGAAATCCAAAGTCAATTTAGCGATTCTTTCATTTCTGTTTGGCGTACGTCCGCCCATTGGTTTAATCTTTACTGTTCTATCTTTATTTACCTCCAAGGCAACGCTATCCCCAACTTTAATTTGGAGATCTTTTAACATTTCTTTCGGTATGACAACTGCCGCTGAAGTTCCTATTTTTATAACTTTCTGGGTCATTTAAGAATGATTATAATCAATAATTTAATCCACGTCAACTCCCACATTTCCGGGGAGATTTCAATTAAAAAGGGAATCCCACCGTTGGGGCTCCCCTTTTTTATTGTTCCCGCGAGATTTCACTCGCCTCATTCAATCTTTATCAGAAGAACGAAACCATGCTGCACTTTCTCTCTGGGTCCAAGCAAGGAACGCAACTCCATCAATTTTTCGTCCAGATTCACGCGGGTTGGGAAAAAACGGCGAGCCATACACGCCCTCATGCAATGTTGGACCAACTCGCGTCCATTTTCATATTCCCCGGGCCATATTCCAGGATGCGCCGCTATCCAGAGATTGAGGTTATAATCCGCATCCTGAATCCGAAAATCGGAAATAACCCATGAAAGAAAGTACGCAAAACACAAAGCCAAAACCGCCAACTCGAGACCCATTGGACACCTCCTTTCGTTCGGCAGGTACTTTTAGAAAATCCTCGCACATTTCCTAGGATTTTTCAAGAATGAAAAACCCGCGCTTTATTCCTAATTAGGTATCGCTATGCTGACAGTAACGCTAACCTGGCCATCTCCCGCGTCCGCGATGTATACCCCGAGCATCCGAGTATCTTTTTTCGCCGAAAGCACGGTGCTTCCGCCTATATTAGCCGTCTGCTCTATCACCCAACCATTTGAGGCAAGTTCTCTTTTATAAAAATCAGCGACCGCCTGCACTTTGTCGGACGTCGTAAACACTATCGCGGCTCCTTCTTCGCCTGTTTGCGGATTAGACGACCCTGAATACTGTATCGCGGCGTTCGGATATTTTGGAGCGTCCGACGGCCAATTGTCCGACAATTTATTTGTCCCAACCGTTACTGTCGTATCTCCGTCCGAGTACGTCGCGGATCCGTCAAGATTCCTGTCCACATCTACCCCCATTATGGAACGAATAGAACCCTTCGCAAACCATCCGATAAGAAGTATAACAACGATGCCGGTTACTATATAAATCAATTTTTTTGACGTTCCACTGCCCTTATTTTCCTGATCCATATTTTTAAAAATAATATTAAATTGCTAATAAACTATTCTAGTACAAATTTTTTATTTATACGAGATTTGGATTCAGTTTTTCGTAAATTTCGCCTGTCAGTTTCCTGAATAATTCGCGCTTTTTCCAGAATGAATTGCTTTCGGACAAATCGTTGTTCCGAATTTGATTCAATTCCACGAGCACCATATACCGCGCGTGCCCCAAATCAGCATTAGTCGCGATGCTGGCGTCTTCGAGCCCCTGGTAAATCTGTTTCAAGTTATTATATTTGGCGGAAAGCCTGAGTTCTTGATTGGCTTTCGCCTGTAAATTTAAATTGCGCAAAAGCGAAGCGTTTGATTCTATGTGCCCGATGAAATCGTGAATGGCCACATAAAAATCGTAACTCGCGGGAGTCTTTAAGACTTTTTGAAATTTTTCATGTAGTCCGCTTATCGTTTTTTCCGAGAGCTTCATTGCCGCATGGTATCACGTTCGCGCCAAAAAAGCAATATATTTTTATATCGGGAAGTGCGAGGAATATTTCCCAACTACCGGCAGCTCTTTTTCCTCTCCATGCGCGGCGTTTACAATCCCGATTATCGCGAGGATTAGGACTGACAAATTAACAATATTCAAAATCATCCAGAACGGCCAAAACATGCGTCCTATAAACCAGACGGCGACTTCAATGACAAAAAGAACAAGCCCTTGCTTAATGTGAAATTTCACAAAGGGGTCATCCTTGGCGACTATGTAAGAAACAATAATCAAAGGCCCCAGATAGGCCAAAATACCCATTAATTTATTATCATGTGGAGCGCTACTTTGTGGTGTTTCCATATGTAACCATTATACACCCGCCGCGCTTTTTAATCCTTTATGTTGGTTTTATCTAGTCCTTCTCTTAGCAGGCTTTTTCGCAAGCAGCATGAGCCGCTTGATCTCAAGTCTCTTTTTGGTCTTATGAGAACGTTTTGATTTTACGTGTATTTTTAATCCTGTCGCTCTTTTTGCCATATAAACACTTTAACCGAAATTAGCGAATAATCCAAAAAATAACGACCCGCAGGGGAACCTGAAACGGGCCGTTATTTACTCAAGCAGAATTTTATAGCTGGCTATTTCCTCCTAGATCTCTTAGCGAAGCGCTTGCAAGCAGTTAATATCTTTCTAACGTCAGCCGCATAGCGCCTATCAAAATTCACTCCATCCCTCAAATCACAAATTGCTTTGTAGACCATGGAAGATGGCGAGAGAGTTGATAAAAGGCTAACTGTGCTATAGATAATCTCCGGGTTTTTCTCACCGAGAAGCCCGTTGCTAACCGTTGGCGCAATCGCGCCAAGCGCTTCCGTCGCATTTATCCGCTCAATAAGATAGATGAGATCTTCAAATACGCCGGGCGGCGCATCCTCGTTGTTGCCCTTGAGTCGCAGGACATCGCCAATCGCTTGCCGAAATATTTTCCGCCTATCTTTTGGTACGCAGGTTTCGTAGACGCGAGCTAAGCCCTCGACTGATGAATCATATCGACGGATAAGAATGACATCCGCCGATTGGTAGATTTTCTGGTGAATCGCTTGAAGAACTATCCAGATCCAACCCGCAAACATTTCCCTTGAGTCGAATTGCTTCATTTTCCGCGCAAGCGTCCCTTCGGTTACTTGAAGCCTTCGCATAATATCCTCCTATTCCTAAAGTAAAAGAATTCAAGAAAAGAATAGCATCTAAAATTGTTTCAATCAATGGTTCTCTACAAGATCATTCCTCCAGGGACGAAACAAAGATATGCCTTTGTGAGTTAAGAAAAATACAGTATAGTTTTCAAAATGACATTAACGACGCACGCGATTATTGGCGCAACTGCCGCGCAATTATTTCCGACGCGCCCCGTGCTTGCGTTTTCCGCCGGATTCGCGAGCCATCTTGTGATTGATTCCCTGCCGCATTGGGACTATGCGCTTTTTTCGCTAAAACGAGACATAAAAAATCCTTTGAATAATGACATGGCCATCGGCAAAAATTTTGTCCTTGATTTGATGCGGATCAGCCTCGATGCTTTTTTGGGCTTACTTCTCTCTTTTTTTATATTTTATTATTTTCTTCATACGCTCCCTGCAACGCTTGTGCTGGCCGGCGTTATAGGCGGGCTACTGCCTGATTTCCTGCAATTTGTGTATTTTAAAACTCGAAGCAATGTCCTCGCGCCGCTCCAAAAATTTCACATTTGGATTCAAGAAGAAAGAGAACTGCGGGTTCATCCTTTCATCGGGATATCGCTTCAGCTTGCGCTAGTAATTGTCGTGATTTCGTTTAGTTTTTATTTGTCTGCTTAAAACGCGCTTAACTTTTTTGGGCCAACAATGCTTTGAAATTTTAATGGATTTTATTTTAAGCAAGACCTATAGAGCTTAAGGTGATTCGAAACCAAACGCGGGAATAAAAAATTCTCCAGAACGGTTTTCCTCGCCGAATTTCCCATCCGCTTTCTTTCCGCTGGATGGGATAAAAGAAAAATTATTTTTTGAGCCATTTCCTCGGGAGATTTCACAATAAAGCCGTTTTTGCCGTTTCGAATTTGTTTTCTGATTCCCAAAGCCGGACCGCCGATTACCGCTTGACGTTTCCACATTGCTTCCGTGACCACCAAGCCGAATCCTTCCTTAACGGAGTTTTGAACAACGACATCCGCCGCGTTTTGCGCCATAACGGTAAACTCTAAAACATCTTTTTCTTTCGGATCAAAAAACAAAAAAATATCGCGGGATTTGCCGGCAATTGCCGCGATATCTT
>Ga0155188_146_pt1 | contig 11151 bp, 8 predicted proteins | sample RifCSPhighO2_02_FD_106156 | JGI IMG/M metagenome (GOLD analysis project Ga0155188, IMG submission 106156) | Candidatus Giovannonibacteria bacterium RIFCSPHIGHO2_02_43_16
AAAAATATAAAACAGTTGGCGATTTCGCGGACGCGGATATTAAAACTTTTGAGAAAGAGATTTATCAAACAGGATTTTATCACGCGAAAGCAAGAAACATTATCGCGGCCGCGAAGATGATTAGAAAAGAATTTAGGGGAGTATTGCCAAAAACTATGGAAGAAATTTTGCGCTTGCCTGGAGTTGCAAGAAAAACGGCAAATGTAGTATTGGGCAACGCCTACGGCGTCGTCGAAGGAATCGCCGTCGATACGCACGTGAAAAGACTCTCAAAACTATATGGCCTTACCAATGAAACCGATCCAGTCAAAATTGAGCGCGACTTGATGCAGATTATTCCAAAAAAAGATTGGTTCAAATTTACATATATGTTAATCGACTACGGCCGCAAATATTGCCCCGCCCGAGCGCATAACCATATCGCCTGCCCCCTTACAAAATTAGTTTTAAAGTAGTTATTAATGTTATGAAGCGAATTTATCTGGATTACGCGGCGGCCACGCCGGTGCGGGAGGAGGTGAAGAAGGCGATGGAGGAATTTTCCGACAAAGTTTACGAAAACGCCTCCGGAATTTATCAAGAAGGATTAAAAGCAAAAAAAGCGCTCGAAGATTCTCGGAGGAAAATCGCGAAAATGGTTTCCGCGAAGCCGCATGAAATAATTTTTACATCCGGCGGGACCGAAGGAAATAACCTCGCTATATTCGGCACAGCCCACTTAGGTGTCGGACACCTAAGTGGGCATATTATTACCGCTTCATTTGAGCATCGTTCAGTTTTGGAGCCGTTTCGCGAGTTAGAAAAGCGGGGATTCGAAGTTACTTATTTAAAAGTTTCGCGCGACGGATTTGTTGATCCGGAGGACGTCAGAAAAGCTTTGCGTCCAAATACGATTCTCGTCAGCATTATGTACGTCAACAACGAAATCGGGACGATCCAGCCGGTTCGCGAAATCTCCAAAATAATAAAAAATTTCAATAAGGATATCATTTTTCATACGGACGCGTGCCAAGCCGCGGGATATTTGGATATAAGCGTTGAAAAATTGGGCGTAGATTTGATGACGGTTTCCGGGGCAAAAATTTATGGACCAAAAAGGATTGGGTTTTTGTACAAGCGGGAAAGCGTGAAATTAACTCCTCAAATTTTAGGCGGCGGGCAGGAATTCGGATATCGCTCCGGAACCGAACCGCTCGCCCAGATAGTCGGACTCGCGAAGGCATTCGAGATTGCCGTCGCGGAAAGAGAAAGTGAAGCCAAGCGCATTAAGGAATTGAGGGATTATTTTGCCGATGGGATTATCAAAAATATTGAAAACGTGGAAATAAACGGAAGTCTCGAAAAAAGAATTCCGTCTAATTTAAGCGTTTCGTTTCTGGGGCATGAATCGGAAGCGCTTATTATCGCGCTCGATGAAAAAGGAATTGCGGTATCTTCGGGTTCGGCCTGTGACTCAAAATTACCCGATCTCCCGCACGTGATTATGGCGCTGGACAAAGGGGAGGGCTCAGCAAAAAGCGTCATACGATTCAGCTTGGGTTCCAGGACAACCAAAGAGGATATAGATTATGTTTTGAAAACCTTGCCCGAAATTATAAATAAAACTAGAATTTAAAGATAATGTTTGAGCAGAAGAATTTCGATCATCTATTGGGAACGCCAGGCTTTTCCGATACGCTTCTCAAATGCCACTTCACGCTCTATCAGGGATATGTTATCAACTTCAATAAACTGAACGATATTTTGGTTGCGATAGAGCGCGACGGCAAATTTGGGACTCCAGAATACGCCGAACTTAACCGCCGTCTAGGCTGGGAATTTAACGGAATGCGCCTTCACGAGCTGTATTTCGGAAACATGACTAAAGAGGAAAAAGCCCTTGATCCAAACTCTGCTCTCGGTTTGGCGATTGCGAAAGAATGGGGAGCGCCTGAGATATGGAAAAAAGATTTTATATCTATAGGGGCTATGCGCGGCATTGGCTGGGCGATCATGTATTTGGATGGAGAGTCTGGCCACCTCTTCAATGTTTGGGTAAATGAGCATGATGTCGGTCATTTCGCTGGATGTCGCCCAATTATTGTGATGGATGTTTTTGAACATGCCTACATTCTGGATTACGGAATTAAAAAGGGAGATTATATCGAGGCATTTTTCAGGGCAATCGGCTGGCAGACCGCTGAAGAGAGGTTAACTAGATGAGATATTTTCTTTTGATCGCGGTATTGGTTTTAATCACGGCATCTTCTTTCGTTTTGAGCCGCGAGCTTTCTCTTCCCAAGAAAGAAGCAGTTTTTGAAAGCGTGACAGAGAAGATAGCAACTTCATCCGCGCCCGAACCAGAAATAGTGCAAGATCTAAAAAAACAGATAAACTCTCTCTCGAGCGCGGTTAAAGACTTGAAGCAGATTCCGCCGCCGAAGCCCAGTACGACTCCCGAACCAGCGCCCGTCGTGAAAAGCGCTGACATTTATAATAAAGCTCTCGGCGCTGTGCTTAATGTTTTTTGTTACGACCGCAAAGCTAACGCGTATATATTCGGATCCGCGTCCATAATCCATCCGAAGGGGTATATTTTGACTAACGGGCATCTCGCCGTCCGTTTTGAAGATCCAAATACGGAGTGCCAATTGAGGCGCGGATCTCCGGCGAGAAATTTCGCCAAGGCGAAGGTTATCTGGCTCCCCAGTCAAACTCCAAAGATCGGCGCAAGCGAGATACCAAAAAACGACGTTGCGATATTAAAGTTAACGGAGCTTGCTGACGGCAGCGCGCTCTCTGAAAATTTTGAATATTTTGAGATTAACGCAAGCTATGTCTCGAAAATTGGAGAGTCTCTTTATTCCCTAAATTACCCGTCGGAATTTCTCGGCGCGGATACGGCTCTAAGTAATACAAATTTGGTTTTTACTCTTGGAGCCGTGAATAGTTTCTTAACAGTTGACGATAATACTTCTGACGCGGAAGGGGTTTATCTAAAAGGGGAGCTATCTGCCCAGCACGGCTCTTCGGGAGGAATTTTCCTCGATACGCGAAAAGGGGAGATAGTCGGCCTATTTGTCGGCCTTACCGAAGGGAAAACAACAGCCGAGCGCATGCAGTTTATGTTTATGTCCTCCTACATCAACCGTATTTTGCTGGAAGAAAAAGGAATGGGAATTGCAGAATATCTCGCAACGAATCCGTGAAACAAAATAATTCTTTATGCGTCTTAAATATATATGGAGCATCTGACTAAATCCCAATTAATACTTTTGGTTTTGTTGGTTTCGTTTGTGACCTCGATGGTGACGGGGATTATGACTGTGGCTTTGCTTTCGGAGGGAGCAGGGGAAAATCCTATTCAGACTATTCAGAGAGTAATTGAAAAATCTGCAAATCCGCCTCCTGCCGCAGATAGTCCAGCGGTTTCGGATCAAGATAATAATATAGTGCGCATAGTCGAGAACGTTTCTCCGGCAGTAGTGAGCATTGTCGCGGCTAAAGATGTTTCGGTAATTGAGAATTATTACTTAACTCCTTTCGGGGATATATTGGCGGATTACGGCATTCAAAGGCGGCAGGTCGGTGCGGGATCCGGGTTTTTTGTGTCTGGGGACGGAATGATCGTGACGAATAAGCACGTCGTTCAGGACCAGTCTGCCAGCTACACGATAATTTTGAAAAGTGGGAAAAACGTAGGCGCAAAAGTCTTGGCGCTCGACCCGATTAAAGATATAGCAGTGCTTAAAGTTGAAGATCTGCCAGCTGGCGGATATCCCTTCATTCATCTCGGAGATTCATCGGGTCTTAAGGTCGGGCAGACCGTTATTGCCATCGGGAACGCCCTCGGCGAATTTCAAAACACTGTTTCTGTCGGCGTAATCTCCGGGCTCTCGCGGACTATTACAGCTTCCGGGGGATTTTCCGGACCGGAAGTCTTGGCGCAGGCAATTCAAACCGACGCCGCGATAAACCCGGGGAATTCCGGGGGACCGCTTCTTGATTTGTCGGGCAGGGCGATTGGCATCAATAGCGCGGTCGCCCAGGGAGCGGAAAATATCGGATTCGCCATGCCGATAGATTCCGTTAAGAAAGCGATAGAAGACGTAAAATCTTTTGGGAAAATCCGCTATCCGTATCTTGGCGTGCGCTACGTTATAATAAATCCCGCCGTAAAAGAATCGAGAAAACTTCCGGTTGATTACGGGGCGCTTGTGACCGCGTCGGAAGGGGAGCTGGCCGTTCTTTCAAATTCGCCCGCCAAGAAAGCGGGAATCCAGCAGGGAGACATCATTCTGGAATTTAGCGGAAAAAAGATTGATCAAAATAATGCGCTCGCGGACCTCATCGCCGATAAAAAGATAGGGGACAAAGTATCGCTCAAAATTCTGCGAGAGGGCAAAGAAATTTCCCTCGAAGCGACCCTTGAAGAGATGCCGTAAAATGTTATCATAGAAATATGAGTACCACAACCATATCACTGCCTAAAAAAATTTTTGAAGACTTTGTGCGTGCAACTGAGCATTTTGAACGCACGCAAGATGAATTGGAGAATTATTTTTTGAGTCAAAATAAGCAATTTGTAGCGCGCGTGAAGAAGCTTCGTAGCGAGCATAAGAAAGGAAAATTCAGCGATTGGGGAAAAATGACAGCGCGCTATGGCCTATAGTATCCGGCCGCTTGTTTCTTTTGAACGGACGCTTAGGAAATTGGATAAACAGATAGCTCGGCGCGTGATCGAGAAGCTTGAGGCATTGGCAGAGAATCCTGGAATAATCGGCAGTTCTATGGCCAATTTACCGAAAGATCTTTCTGGACTTCACAAAGTTCGTGTCGGTGATCTGCGGGTTTTCTTCTGGGTAGACCATCGAAAAGAGGAAATCGTTCCATACGTCGTGGATAGAAGGGATATTATGTATAAAAATCTTTATCGTGGGAAATGAAAAAAGCCCAACCGGATGATGAGTCGCAGTCGGGCTTTCGAGGCTTGCCCCAAACTTAGTTTGGGTCAGCGGCTGAAATAGTTGAGTAAGGCCTGCATGAGGCCTTGATATTTATATTGATAGTGATAAAATTAGCAGTGTGAGCATTTAACTGCTAAAATTATTGTATATATGCCACCATTTCATAACTTCACGGTAAAAGCTCAGGAAGCGATAAGGCGGGCGCACGAGCTTGCGATAGAGAGGGGACAGAACCAAATTGATTCAATGCATCTTTTGGCGGCTTTGGTCTTGCAAGACGACGGCATCGTTATTTCAATATTGGATAAGCTTGAAATTGACTTAGCGCTCCTTACGGATTCCATCTTGGACTCCCTCGACGGACAGACAAGGAGTAATTTAATGATCTCTCCGCACCAGATTTATCTGACTCCGGAACTCGGGAAAACTTTGGAAGAAGCCCATAAGGCGGCGGTTTCTTTAAAAGACGAGTTTATTTCAGCGGAACATTTATTTTTGGGAATTTTGGAAATAAATTCCCAAGCCAAGGAAATATTGGGAAGATTCAGGGTAGATAAAGAAAGAGTCATGAGAATTTTGTCGGAACTTAGAGGCAAGGAGAGAGTTTTAGAAGCAGAGCCAGATTTGAAACTTCAGGTCTTGGAAAGATACGCGAAAAACCTGACTAAGTTAGCCAGGCAGGACAAACTTGACCCAGTAATCGGGCGAGAAGAGGAAATAAAACGAATAATGCAAATTCTTTCTCGCAGAACAAAAAACAACCCGGTCTTAATCGGAGAAGCCGGAGTCGGAAAAACTGCGATTGTCGAAGGGCTTGCATCAAGCATATCGCGCGGCGATGTGCCCGATATTTTAAAAGACAAGGAATTAGTTTCCTTGGATCTCGCGTCTTTAGTCGCCGGAACGAAATATAGAGGAGAATTTGAAGAGAGGCTTAAGGGGGTAATGCGCGAGCTCGAGCGGGCTCAAGGAAGAGTTATCCTTTTTATTGACGAATTGCACACTATAGTCGGCGCTGGAGCGGCCGAAGGAGCGATAGATGCTTCAAATATATTAAAGCCCGCCCTATCTCGCGGCGAATTGCACGCGATCGGGGCCACAACCTTGAAAGAATATCAGAAATATATCGAGCGCGACCCAGCTTTGGCCCGCCGATTTCAGCCTGTGTATGTTGAAGAGCCGTCGCCCGACGATGCTGTCAGCATCTTGCGCGGGCTCAAGGAAAAATATGAACTTCACCACGGCATACGAATAACCGAGGAGGCGATCGGCGCCGCGGTCAATCTTTCATCCCGCTACTTATCGGACAGGTTTTTGCCGGACAAAGCGGTTGATTTAATCGATGAAGCGGCGTCCGCATTGCGCCTGGAATTAGATTCAATGCCGGACGAATTGGAAAAAGCTAGGCGATCCATCATGAAGTTAGAAATAGAAAAAGAGGCTCTAAAAACAGAAGATACTTTGGCGGCAAAGCAGAAAATAAAGAATGTTCAAAAAGACATAGAAGATTTAAAAGAAAAATCTCGAGATCTTGAAATGCGCTGGAAGAGCGAGAAAGAAACCATCGGTAATATTCGGGGGTTTAAAAAAGATCTTGAAGTTTTGCGATCCGAGGCGATGTTGGCGGAGCGGAAAGGGGAGCTGGCGAAGGTTGCCGAGATAAGTTACGGAAGAATACCGGAAAACGAAAAGAAGCTTTTTTTCGAAGAAGCGCGGCTCAAAAAGTTGCAGAAAACACGGAGAATCTTGAAAGAAGAAGTTCGCGCGGAGGATGTCGCGGACGTGGTTTCTCGCTGGACGGGCATCCCCGTTACGAGAATGATCGAAGAGGAGGCGGCGAAACTTTTGAGAATGGAAGCCGATCTCAAGAAAAGAATAGTCGGGCAGGACGAAGCCCTCGCAAAGATAGCGAGCGCTGTCAGGCGTTCGCGAGCTGGAATTGCGGATGAAGACCGCCCGATAGGTTCATTCATGTTCCTAGGGCCGACAGGGGTCGGCAAGACTGAGCTCGCGAAATCGCTTGCGGAATTTATGTTTAATGATGCGAAAGCTCTGATACGCGTTGACATGTCCGAATTTATGGAGAGGCATGCCATTTCTAAATTCATAGGATCTCCTCCGGGATATGTCGGCTATGAAGAAGGGGGACAATTAACAGAGCTTATCCGCCACAGGCCGTACGCAGTGATTCTCTTTGACGAAATTGAAAAAGCGCATCCCGAGGTTTTTAACATTATGCTCCAAATTTTGGATAACGGGCGCCTGACTGACGCTAAAGGGCGCCACGTCAATTTTAAAAATTCCGTAATCGTTATGACTTCTAATGTCGGATCGGAATTTGTGCATGAAATGGAAAAATTGGGCTTCTCCGCTGAGGATGCTTCAGGAAAGGACGCGAGGGAAGACGAGCTTAAGGATAAAATAAGAAAATCTCTCGAGAGGAGGTTTCGGCCGGAGTTTTTAAACCGCTTGGACGAAATAATAATATTTAACACGCTTTCCAAGGAAAATCTCAAGTCGATAGTTGAGATACAGCTTGAACGGATGAAATCTCGGCTTGCCGCAAAATCCATTGAGATAGAACTCACGCCTCATGCGAAAGATTTCATCGCCTCCGAAGGGTATGACCCGCATTACGGCGCGCGCCCCCTCAAGCGGTTTCTTGAATCAAAAATACTTAATCCGCTAGCGGAAAAGCTGGTTAAGGGGGCCATTAAGACGGGCGACAAGGTTACTGTTGATCTTAAAGACAAAGAGCTTGTTGTTGGAGTCGTTTCTTCAAAAAGGCGGCGAGCAAAGCGCGAAGTTGCTGTCGTCGCTTGATTTTATGAGCGAAATAGTATACCTTATCAAGGTTTTATCGTCCGAAAATAAAATTTTAAAATAAATTATACACGCTTATACACACCATTTTTTGATATTTTTACAATAGAGCGGTAAACTAACAAAAGAGAATAAGAATCGGCTAACGAAGCTCTTTTTGAGTTTTTAGGAAGCCGGTTTTTTTATTTACATTAATTATTTCTAATATGTATAAAAATATTATTTATTGGCTGTTTGTTTTTGCGATAGCGCTGACAGGAGTTTCAGCTATGCCGCAGAATGCTTCTGCGGACCATTCAATTTTCCATACCGTCCAGCAACTTCAGGAGCAAGTTTCTATATTGCAAATACGTGTAAATGCTCTCGCGGCTGTTTTATTTGCGGTAAAGCCTGAAGATGCCGGCAAACCTGCGGATGCAGGAAAACCGGCTGAAACTGGAAAACCGGAAGATACCGGCAAGCCAGCGGAAACTTCAGCACAACCGGCAACTCCGGCCGAGCCATCGTCAGGAGGTGGCAGCGGAGGCGGAGGAGTTTCGGCTCAACCTGCAACGCCAGCACAACCGGCAACTCCAGTCGAGCCAGCTCAACCTGCCACAACGCCAGCAAGCCCGGCTAGCCCAGCGGAGCGTGAAGAAAAAATTAAAAATGTCCAGCAGCAAATTCAAAATTTAGCGAAAAAAGTTGAGGAACTCAGCGCGCAAGCTGGTTTGCATAAACCTAGCGAACCCGCGGGCCTCGCGATCTCCCGTTCCTTGACGCGCGGTTCATCAGGAGAAGACGTCAGACAGCTTCAGGGATTTTTAAAAAAATTTCCTGATATCTATCCCGAAGGGCTTGAGACGGGATATCTTGGTCGAGCGAGCGAGAAAGCTATTAAAAAATTGCAGGAAAAATTCGGGCTGGAAGAAACCGGCTCACTCGACTCGCAGACGCGCGGGAAATTAAACGAGCTCGCGAGCGCCGTTTCGCGTAAAGAGCCGCCGAAGATTTCCGATATTGCCCCGGCTGAAATTTCCGCAAATGCCGTAATTACGCTCACCGGAACCGGATTTACGCTTGAAAATAATTCTCTCTCCGTGCGCGGGAAAACTATTCTCACCGGCCTGACTTCTCGCGACGGCACTATTATTGAGTTTTCGCTCCCGACGGGGATTCCTTGTGAAATCGGCCAGGCTTGCCCAGTAAAGATAGTCAATTCAAACGGCATTTCAAACGCGAAAGTAATAAAACTTGTTGAATTAGTTGCAACACTTCCTCCGGAACCGATTCCGGAACCGACACCTCCTCCGCCTGCCCCTACAATTAAAGATACCGTCCCTCCCATACGTTCCGATGGATCGCCTTCCGGCACGCTTCCTTCAGATACGACATCTGCTACTATTTCCTTGACTACCGATGAGAATGCTACCTGTAAATATGTTGTCGATGCTTCCGGGATAAGTTATGCGGAAATGCCAAATACGTTTTCCAATACGAATTCTACGTTTCATTCTTCGCTTGTATCCGTGCAGGCCATATCCCCGTCGTACGCAACGGGTTATGGGTTTTCTGTCCGATGCCAGGATAGCGCGGGAAATGCTAATACGGATGATTATCCCATTTTGTTTTCGGTGGCAAATAAACCTATCCTACCGGCCCTCACAATTATTTCCCCCAACGGCGGCGAGGCGTATAAATATGGAGACGCGGTGACTATTGCTTGGCAAGCTGAAAATATTGCAAGCAAATCTGCGAATATAAAACTCTTGAAAGCTGGAAGCGTTATTTCCACAATCGCGTCTAACGTGCCGCAGAGCGATGCAACCGGGCTCTTCTTATATAACTGGGTTGTTCCTAGCGCGCTTGCGGTAGGCTCCGATTACGCTATTGAGGTTTCCGACGCGGCTTCCAGCACAATGAAAGACACAAGCGACGGACAGTTTAAAGTCGCGTCTCTCATAGCCGTCAAACTTCTTCGCCCCAATGAAGGAGAAGTTGCTATGCTCGGTTTCAAGATTCCTCTCATCTGGGAATATAACGCCTCTGTTCCCTCCGCCGGAATTACCGTGAACCTCTACAAAGGCGGGATTTTCCAGCAAACGCTCGCTACCAACCTTCTGCATCAAGGCATAACCGGCATTTCTAACGAAGACTGGCAGCGTTATTTTCAGAATAAGAGCCCGTATCCATCATTTGCTTTGATCAATGTTCCCGACGTGTCTCCGGGAACGGACTACACGATTGAAATTATTAACGGCGCCGATCCATCAATCCGCGACGTAAGCGACGCGCAATTTCCAATTATTATCTTACCAAGCCCGGTTACGTTCAATGGCCGCCTTCTGGATCGTTTTACCCTCGCTCCGATCCCGAATGTGCAGCTCGGCGGATACGGCACATATACCTTTATGGACGGCAGAACCACAACCGTTGCGCATCCTCGCACCACAACAAATTCAAACGGCGAGTTTTCGTTTTCCACGACCACAGATCATATGTTGAGCGAAGTGCGCTCCCAGGCGCTCATTGGCGTATGGCCTGCTTGCTATAACACCGGCATGGCATCGCTTTATCGAGATTCCCGATACCCGATAACAACAGTCAATATTGTAAAAGATTTTTCTTTACAATCTCCAAACTCATCCTCAGCGTATAAATATTTTCCGTTGACTGGCTTCACTCAAGATTGGGGAGATCAATTGCTCTGGCCGATGACCCAAGTCCAACTATATACGGATATCCCGGTAAAGCTCGGCTTGGAATATCAAAATAATTTTGGCGTGTTCGGAGGAGGCGGAAATTCTCTATATAAGATGCAGCATACGCTTTCAACCTCGTTGCCGCTTGATTTGGACACGCGCGTAAAATTGACTGATCAGATTGGGACAATATATACCTCTCCGTTTGTGCGCCTGGCGCGAAATTATGGATGCGCGCCAAAAGCGGTTTCTTACATGGACGGCACGTTTCAATGGGAACCTTATCCGATTGGAATCGGCATGAGTTGGACTGGAGGAACTGTGGGCACATTTACCAAAGCAACCTTTAGCGTTTCAGCGAATGCCGCCCCCTCTCTTACGTGGAAAATGATAAGCGGTTCGCTGCCGCCAGGCATGGTCTTTGATGCAACATCGGGGACCGTCTCCGGCACTCCAACCGCAACAGGAACTTACATCTTTAACGTGCGCGTGACGGATGCAGGCGGTGTTCGTTCATCGGCAACTTTCACTCTCACAATACGATAATGAATAAAAACTCCATTATTATTTTTCTTATAGTGCTACTGGCCGCTTCAATTGGCTCCGCGATTTACTTTGCGCAAAAAGGGCCGGTGATCGTAGGGGGGCAGGCTGGCGTGGAGGTATGCGGCATTTTACCGCTTTTCACTGGCCAGCTTGGT
>Ga0155188_101_pt1 | contig 9777 bp, 10 predicted proteins | sample RifCSPhighO2_02_FD_106156 | JGI IMG/M metagenome (GOLD analysis project Ga0155188, IMG submission 106156) | Candidatus Giovannonibacteria bacterium RIFCSPHIGHO2_02_43_16
ATTGGGAAGTTCCCAAGCGCAAAACACCGGCTCGCTCACGAAAGGTTTGGTTGGTTATTGGTCATTTGACGAATCCAATTGGGAAGTTCCCAAGCGCAAAACACCGGCTCGCTCACGAAAGGTTTGGTTGGTTATTGGTCATTTGACGAATCCACCCATGGCACAACTTCGGTGGCGGATCTTTCCGGCAACAATAATCGGGGATTTATGATAAACGGTCCGCAAAAAGCCATCGGCAAAATCGGCCAGGGGTTGAGTTTTGATGGGAGTAATGATTATGTGAATGCAGGGAGAAATCCTTCTTTAGATATGGGGGCTAATAATTTTAGCGTTGGCGGATGGATAAAAACGTCTGGGAATCCGTCGGCGCAAGCTGGTAATCCTGGGTATGGACTCCTTGCTGCTAAAGGTTCTTCTGGTGCTGGAGGAAAAAGATATGGTTTGTGGGCTTATCGGCAAACTACCGGCGTCGCCGCACTTAATTTGGATGATAACGCTGCCGAGGCTTATTTTGAGGGGACTACCAATGTTGATGATGGAAATTGGCATATGGTTTATGGCGTGCGTGATGGAAACACCGCCAAAATTTATGTTGATGGAATCCAAGAAAACACTGCAGATATTACTGGACTTGGCAGTCTTGATGATATTAACAAGGATTTTATGATTAGCGTCGACAGCCACGCCCCAACCAATTATTTTGTTCGTGGCCTCATTGACGACGTGCGCATCTACAACCGCGCGCTGACGCCTGCCGAGATACAACGCCTCTATAACCTTGGCAGGTAATTGCTCACTAAACTTTTGGACATCCGATGTCCCAAAGTTTAAGAAAAGATTATATGATTTGGGAAGATAGAAATTTTTGTATTTGATTTTTTAAATTATACTGCTATAGTAGTATTATGAAAAAATACAAAGAAAATATACTTCAATATGATGCTGTTTTTGAGCCAAACGGAGCCGGATATACGGTTACCGTACCTAAACTTCCAGGACTTGTTACTGAGGGAAACAATTTAAAAGAAGCGCGGGCAATGGGGAAAGACGCGATCAAATGTTATTTAGAGGCCATGCTTAAAGACAGTTTATCCACTGCAATCGGTATTCCTAAACGAGAAAGAATTACAGTTGGAGTTTAACTGTTTTGCCAAAATTACCACGTATTCCTTCGGCATTAGTTATCAGAGTTCTAAAAAGAGCTGGTTTTTATGAATATCATCAAAGCGGAAGTCATGTTCAGCTTAGGCATTCGATTAAAAAAGAATTGAGGGTTACAATTCCTTTCCATAGAAAAGAATTAACTCCGAAAACCTTAAAATCTATAATCAAACAAGCCGATCTAACTGTTGATAAATTTATAGAGCTTTTGTAGTGGCCTCATCGATTTACCCCGCATCGAACTTGTTCTGGTGCTGGGACGACATCCGCGTCTACAATCGCGCGCCCTGCCTGCCGGCAGGCAGGTTTCGGCGGATGAGATTAAGAGATTATATAATTTAGACCGTTGACCGATTTTTACAATCTGCTACAATACGAGTATGACTACATTGTTAGAAAAAGCGGTAAAAAAACTTGAAGACTTGCCGAAAAAACTCCAGAATAACTATGCGTCAATAATTTTTGAGGAATTGGACAATGAGGCACGCTGGGACAAGCTTTTTTCCGGCACTTCTGGCAAGAAAATAAAAAAAATGGAAAAAATTGGGCGCTCTGAAATTAAGAAAAAAACAAACCCTCTCGGTCAGTTTCTAAAGATTTAATGATCTCCAGTACAACTGAAAAGTTTGAGTTGTTGTTTTCGAAATTGCCTCCGCACGTGCAAAAAAGTGCACGGAGGAATTTATTTATGTGGATGAATAATCCGTCACATCCCAGTCTTCTTTTCAAAAAACCTTTCGCTGGCAAACCATTTTGGTCAATTCGCATCACGAAAGGATATAGAGCAATCGGTTATTTAAAAAGTGATCAAATGTTCTGGTTTTGGATCGGTAATCACGATGACTATGAGCGATTTCTAGCAAAATTGTAATTTCCACAGGGCCTCATCGACCCCGATACCACAAATCCTGCTGGATTTGGCTACGGGGCAAGCCGCGCGCTAAGCGCTAGCGAAATACACTGTTTATATAATCTCGTGAGATGATAATTACTCAGACGCCAACTTGCAACTTGGACACCGCAACTTGGACACCGAGTGTCCAAGTGCTATGATCAGAACATGAGAAAGGAAATGTTTGCCGGTGGGGAATTTTATCACATTTATAATCGCGGAGTTGATAAACGGGCAATATTCTTGGATAAGTTTGATTATGAGCGTTTCCTTCAGGGGATGAGGGAGTTCAATTCAGTAGATCCGATCGGAAGCATCTATGAAAATTCATTTCTAAAGGATAAGCCAAAAAGAAAAGAAAAACCTTTGGTTAGTTTTGTTGCTTATTGCATTAATCCAAACCACTTCCACTTTATTTTAGAGCAGGTTTCTCCAAAAGGCATTGAAAAATTTATGCAGAGATTGGGCATGGGTTATGCAAAATACTTTAACAACAAGAATAAAAGAAGCGGCACTTTATTCCAAGGCAAATTTAAAGCAAAGCACATAGATTCAAACGAATATCTTTTGCATTTGAGCGTATATGTCAACTTAAACTTCAAAGTCCACAAACTTGGACACTCGGTGTCCAAGTCGAGCTGGGGAAAATATAAAAATGGAAAGTTTGAGAACAATGTCTCGATCAATGATAGAGCTGTTCTTGACCAGTTTGATAATTTTGACGACTATAAGAAATTTGCTGAATCTTCGCTGACGGATATTTTAGAAAGGAAGGAAATGTATAAAAAATTAGAAGAGGTATTGATTGATGATTGATTACTCTGGCACTTGGACACCGAGTGTCCAAGTGCCAAGCGGGTCCAAGTTGGAAAGAAATTATTTTAATACTGCGCCGATTATCTCGCGGTGGCCGCGCAGGAACGCTTCGGGCGTTGTTTCTCTTTTGCCTTCAAGCTTGATTATGGGCGGTTTTATGAAGCCATTCTGGCAGGCGATTTTGAATCCGGTATCGCTTTTTGCAACCTCTCCAGGATTGAGATTGTGTTTTGCTGTTTCGGTCGAGGCCTTAAGAATTAGCAATCTTTTTCCGTTAAAAAAAGTGAATGTTCCGGGATTTGGGGACAGCGCTCGGATCTGCCGCGAAATTTCTTCAGGAGTTTTTTCCCAGTCAATATGTCCGTCTTCGGTTTTGATAAGTTTGGAATAAGTTGCGCTTGATTCATCTTGTTTCCAGGGAATTATTTTTCCGCTTGTCCACTCAGGAATTGATTTTACGAGCAAGGCTTGACCGATATCGTCCAGCTTTCTTTCGATTTCAAAATATGTTTCATTTTTCAAAATTGACGCTTCTTCTTGCGCGATGATTCCTCCTACGTCAGCTTTTGGAGCGACTTTACTTATAGTCACTCCAGTTTTTAAATCACCAGCGAGTATCGCGGCCTGAATCGGCGATGGGCCGCGCCACCTTGGGAGAAGGGAATAGTGAACATTTATAAAACCCATTTTAGGGATATCTAAAATTTTTTTAGGTAAAATTTTCCCGTAATAGGCGATAACTCCTAAATCCGGAGAATCTTCCATTTTGACAATTTCATAGCCGGCCCGAACAATTGCGTCCCGGTATATTTTTGAAAATTTTGAAGTTCCTAGAAAAACTATTTTCATTTTTTTTCTTTTTCTGAATCTTCCAGTTTTTTTAAATTTATGGCCGTATCAATAAAAAGCACCCCGCTCAGGTGATCGGTTTCATGTTGCATTGCCTGCGCGAAAAGGCCAGACGCGGAACGTCTGAATTTTCTTCCGTATTCGTTGTATGCTTCAATAACAGCGCGTTTGGATCTACTTATCTCTCCAAAGATTTTATCCACGGAAAGACAGCCTTCCGAAACTAGATTTTTTTCTTTAGAAACTCTAATGAGCTTGGGGTTGATAAAAACGAAATGCTTCCATTTCTTTCCGGCTTTATGTTTTCTATATTGTTCCCGATCGACTTTCCCTTTGCTTCTTCTCGCGACTTCAGCTTCTTCGGAGATGATAAAAATCCGCAAAGATTCTCCGATTTGCGGCGCCGCAATGCCTATCCCGATATCAATTGAGTGAAGAGTATCGGACATATCGTGAATAAGCCACTGTATTCTATCCGATTTGATTTCTTCTATCGGAACTTCTTTTGTTGCTTGCCTTAAGATCTTTTCCGGCTCTTGAAGGACACGAAGTATCGCCATCGCTATATTATATTATTGACTCAGGATCTACGCTAACTTGCCATATTCCAGAGAGATTTTCAAGAAGTGGCTGAAGTTTATCGTCTCGCCGCCAGCCGTTTGGCATTTTAAGCAATATATTCCGGCGGTAGAGTCCATTGATCTTTTCATGAAACGCAGGGAAGGATATCGGGTTATAATCTTTTAAAACTGATAGCGCTTTTTCTCCCTCCTTCTTCAGCGAGCCTAAATCCTTGCTTCCATATGAAAGCTTTATGACTGCCGCGAATGGCGGATAGCCGAAGTTTTTTCGCGCTTCGATTTCATCTTGGTAGAATCCTGAAATATTTCCAGAAACAGCGTCTTTGATAAGTTTATTATCGTTGAGCCGAGTCTGGAGAATGAATTTTTTTTTCGCGCGTTGTTTAAGCTCAATTATAAGGCGGAATATAGTTTCATTGATGCGGAAATCGGGGATGGTAAAAAGATTGTCGATGGAAATAACGGCAACGAGGTCAAAAGATGTCTCTGGATGTGAAAAAATTGCTTCAGTTCCGATGACAACTTTTTCAGAATTATGAGCGGTCCGACCTCTGGGCACTTCGAGGTCGGACCGCTGGCACTCGAACTCTGCTTTCGGAAAAAGTTTTGAAAATTCTTCCGCGACTTTTTCTATCCCCAATCCGTAGTCTTTAAGTCTCCATGATCCGCAGGATTGGCAGGAGGTCGGCACTTCTTGTACTTTAAAGCAATGGTGGCAGATAAATTTTCTCGCATCTCGAATTTTATGCAGTACAAGAGGCACCGAACAATTGGAGCATAGTTGGGGGCGGGAACAATCTTGGCATATAGTGAAGGAGCTATATCCTTTGCGGTTTGCGAATAAAAGAATTTTCTCGCCTCGGCGCAGACTATCTTTGATTTCACGCGAGAGATCATCTGAAATCCAGAAAAAATTTTCTGTCTTGAGCATCTCGATTATCTTAGTTTCGACAGAATCCCGTATTCTGCCAGAAATGGTATTTTTTGCTTCGATAAGGCCCATCTCTGCTTTATATATTGTTTCAATTCTTAAAACTTGATCAGAGAAGAATAGTTTTAATTTTTTCTCTTCTGATACGATTTCGGCGACGCGTCTGAAATCAAGCGAGAAAAATCCGCGATCCCTCCAGAGGCGCGAACTTTCCTCATCGATTACTAAAGTTTCAAGATCCGGACGATCAAGAAATAAAACTTGTGGGGTCCCAATAATCAAAATCGGATGCGCTTCTCTAAGAGCTTTATCGTACTCAAGTAAATACTTTTTTGCCGCAAGTTCAGAGGAGAAGCAAAAAATATAATCATCAATGCCGCGCCCCAAAAGGTTTTTCAATTTTTCAATATTGTCGATTCTCGGAGTTATTACCATCAGGCTTTTTTTTCTCGCGAAGTGTTCCCGGATAATTCCTCGGAAATAATCGACCCGATCTTCGAATGAACCTTTTAACGCGTATTTGCAGTGTTCTCGGAGGTGTTTCCGAAGTCCGACTTCGGTAAGTTTACCGAAGTCGGACTTCGGATTTGCAAGTATTGCTTTTGGCAGAATGGAAGATAGGATGGCGTGCGAAGGAATTAAGAGGGTCCTCGAAAGTTTCTCGAGTATTTTAAACCAGTCATCCGAGAAAAATTTTTCGCAGATAACCGCTTTTATTGGCTTCAGTTTAAACCCGCTTTTCTTGAGCGCCACCTTTTCGTCCGATACATCCGCGACTTTTCCCACAATCGCGGAAGTCTCCTTATTCCGGAGGCTGATTTTAACAAGGTCCCCGCGCGAAACCGGTTTTATGCTAAAATAAGAGAGCGTTCCTGACGCGAAAATACCGCGCGTTATGGGAATTACTTCTAAAACTTTCATAAAATTAGTATAGATGAATTGGCTGAATAAAAAAATTCATTGCGTTGGGATCAAGGGGTCTGGACTTTCTGGGCTTGCGATATTGCTTAAAAACGAAGGGGCTATAATTTCTGGTTCGGATACTGAAGAAGCATTCCCATCGGAAGATGAATTGAAAAAAAACGGCATTGAGATAGAAATCTTTTCCGAGAAAAATATTACAGAGGATATTGATTTGGTAATTTATTCTGGCGCCTGGAAAGATCATTTTGAAATGGAAAATGCCCGAAGGCTGGGAATTGAAGAATTAAGCTACGGCGAAGCGCTTGGAGAATTCGCCAAGGGCAAAAAAACGATTGTAATTACGGGAACGCACGGGAAAACGACAACCACTGCGCTTTTAGGCCAGATTTTTGAAGCGGGCGGACTTGACCCCTGCGTCTTAACCGGCGATATGGTGAAAGCGTGGGAAAGTTCGGTGCGCCTGCCTACCGGACAGGCAGGCGGAGGAAAAGGAGATTACTTCATAGTCGAGGGAGACGAATATCAGGAAAAATTTAAATATTTCTCGCCAGTCGGAATTATCATCCCGTCGCTAGATTACGATCACCCGGATTATTTTAAAGATAAAGAGAGTTACCAGAAAGCGTTTACCGACTGGATTCGCGCGAATCCCCAAGCTATCGTTGTTACCGAGCCAGAAGAAGCTGATGAAAAAATTTTCTCAAAGGCGCGCTTTATTTTTCCCGGGGCTAACTACAAACGAAACGCGCTTCTCGCAATTCGCCTTTCGAGAATCTTTGGACTCGACGACGCGTCAATTATATCCGGCATTAATAATTTTAAGGGGGTTCGGCGGAGGCTTGATTACTATTCGCTGGCGAGCGGAGATTTGATAATTATTTACGATTACGCGCATCACCCTGCCGAAATCAGATCCACGCTTAAAGCTTTGAGAGGCCAATACCCTGAACACAAGATCGTTGCTATTTTTCAACCTCACACATATACGAGAACAAAAGTTTTTTTAGGAGATTTTGCGCGGGCGTTCAGCGACGCCCAAGAAGTATATTTTGAAGAAATCTATGCCTCAGCGCGCGAAAAAAACGAGAGCATTAAGATAGAAGATCTAATTAACTTAGCGAAAGAATATCACCAAAATGCTTTTAACTTTTCCGACTTCGATGCCAAAAAGTTTTTCGGAAAGCTTCTTTTTGTTTTCATGGGCGCGGGAGATATTTGGCGAGCGGCGGAAAAACTTTCCAAATCACTAGTCAAGCGCTAATTTGATGGAAATTAGGTTTCCAGCGTCGAGGGCATATATGCTGTCAAGGCCGTATGGAATTTTGAATTCGGGTTCCCTTCCTTTATATATGGAAAAAATATTTCTGCCGCCGCGCTTGTCGATTTCAAGCGCCCAAATTCCGTTACCATAAGCGGCGATGAGTGCGTCGCTTCTTCCGGGATAAAATTCGAAATCCCTTATTTTTTTATCATGAATCAGTATTTCGCCGAGGTCGGAAAAATAATAGGGATAGATTGTATTTTCAAGCCACGACGCTTTTAATATTCCCTCATTCTCTAGGTATTCAGCTCTGACAAATTTCCTGTCGTCTAAGCGGGCGTTGAGCGCTTCTTTTTCCACGTCATTTTTTGAAGGCAGCTCGTCTCCTAGGGGGATTATCGTTGCAGTTTTTGCGCCCAAGTCGAACGCGATTCTCCGAATCTTTCCATCGAGCGAGAGGACGACTCCGCGAGGCAGCCAGCGGACGAGTTCGAAAGTATCATCGTATTTTACGAGCGGCCCAGTGTCTCTAATAAATTCGCCTTCGACAGGAAGGAACCAGCGAACGATTTTTTTCTCCCCTTTATCCTCGCTGAATAGGAGCAAGGGATTATAAATTGAAGATTCAAGACCGAAGAAATTCCCCTGGGCAATAACTTTTGTGTTATCTTTTTCTGGTATCAATAGGGCTTTGCTTTCTGTTACCAATTGGGAACGGACTTCGAGAGTTTTTTCCCACGATAGGTAATTTTTCTTTAGTACGGTTATTTTATAGCTGCCTGGGGAAAGATTATCGATAAAGGTTCCGCTCTGAAGAAGGTTTGTAGTCTTCATGAGCCTATCGTCTAGGAATATCTCGGATCCCGTTATATCAGATGTTACATAAAGCCCCCCTGTTTTTCTAAGCCGCCACGAGTCGTCAAATCTGTAGCCAAGGGAATACGCGATTACAACAGGCATCAAGGCGAAGAAAGCGATTATAGAAAACCAGAAAAGTATTTTGCGCTTTAGCGTTGTGAGCATTAATAAAATATTAACTCTTATGTTAGAGTATGGAAATGGCGGAGTTTGTTATAAATGGAGGTAGAAAATTGAAAGGGGAGATTAAGATTATGGGAGCGAAAAACTCAGCTCTGAAAATTTTACCCGCTTCTTTGCTTTTCTCTACGCCTGTAAAAATTAAGAATATTCCTTTAATTGAGGATGTTTTCCGCATGAGAGATTTATTAACAGATATAGGAGCAAGTGTCAAAGAAATTGGAGAAAGATCTCTCGAGGTGCGGTTCGGCCGCGAAATTGGAAGTAATTTAAAAAAAGATATCGCTGAAAGATTTCGGGCTTCTATTGTTCTGGCAGGTCCGGTTTTGGCGAGAACCGGAAGAGTATCTTTTCCGTTTCCCGGAGGATGCGTGATCGGCAAGAGGCCTATCGATATCTTTTTGGATGGATGGAAGAAAATGGGGGCAACGGTGCGCGAAAGCGGAAGCGGATTTGATATCGCCGCCAAGCGTCTTTCAGGAAAAGATTTCACCTTCAAAAATATAAGCGTGACTGGAACAGAGACTTTAATGCTATCCGCGGTCCTTGCTCATGGAAAAACAATATTAAGAAATGCCGCTCTTGAACCAGAGATTCCAAGTCTAGCTGAATTTCTTAATAAATCTGGCGCGAAAATTAAAGGAGCGGGCACATCAACAATTGAAATAATTGGAACAGGCGGGAAATTATTGAAAGCCCGCAGAGCGTTCGAAGTTATACCGGATAGAATCGAAACTGGGGATTTTCTGATTTTAGGAGCTATAATTGGAGATAATATCAAAGTCACAGATTGTAATCCGGAACATCTCACAACTCTTATTGCGATGCTAGAATCTTTGGGCGTAAAAATTAAAATGGGGAAAAACTGGGTTTCAGTTTCAAGACCGAAAATACTTTCAAGTTCTGATATTAAAACAAAAGAATATCCAGGTTTTGTTACTGATCTGCAGGCGCCATATACTGTTTTGATGACTCAAGCCCACGGAGAAAGCATAATCTTTGAAACTGTTTTCGATGGCAGGCTCAATTACATTGACGATCTTAACCGTATGGGCGCTAAGATCACGCCGCTGGACACGCACCGTGTTTTGGTTCATGGACCTACTTCGCTTCGCGGACGCGAGATCGAAAGCCCGGACTTAAGAGCGGGCCTTGCTTTTGTGATGGCCGCCTTGATTGCAAAAGGGGAGTCTATCGTTAAAAATATATATCAGATCGATAGAGGATACGAGAAAATAGAGGAGCGCTTGCAAAAAATAGGCGCGGATATTAAAAGGATATAATGGCATTATTCATAAGAAAACTTGGGATAGATTTGGGAACG
>Ga0155188_107_pt1 | contig 6828 bp, 7 predicted proteins | sample RifCSPhighO2_02_FD_106156 | JGI IMG/M metagenome (GOLD analysis project Ga0155188, IMG submission 106156) | Candidatus Giovannonibacteria bacterium RIFCSPHIGHO2_02_43_16
CTCAATTATTTAGTTATTTATGATTTGTGGGTTTGCACCCTCGCCTATATTTAGGACGTATAATTTTTCATCCGAAACTCAATCGTTATTCCATTATAGTCCTCCATAAAAATATGTCAAATGCTTGTGGAAAAACAAAAAGGCCGCAGTGATATGGTTAACCACCGCGGCTATTCTACTCCAACAAAATCTTTGATCGAAGTCAAAAACTTTGTTTGAGGCCCGAGAAAATCTCAGGCCGTTAGTTTCCCCGATTTTACGTTACTGGGGTGACAACGGGAGTTTCATCTTCGCTCCTGCCGCGCTTGTGCGTCCCTAGCCTTGGCAAGTTGCTTTCGCAACACGTCTCTTTTCTCCTCAAGTTCCATAAACTTGCGGATGAAGAGGGCGGCAAGGCCGTAGCGGATTTGATCAAGCCCGAACTTCTCCACCGCGTCGTAAGGACAAATCGCTCTGATATCCTCAAAGCGACCTTCCTCATCCAGGGAAAGGAGAACGCGGAGAAGAGTTCCTGATCGAAGGAGTAAAAGCCCAGCACTCCAACGACTAGGCTCAATCACAATGCCATAGGGACTGCGAACGCCGGTATCGGGCGCATAATCTGTCAGATGCACCAACTGATGTTGGAGATCATTCAGATCGCGCACGAGAACCTTGGCTTCTTCCGCGGCAACCAACAGGCGGAGATCATTTATGGCCTGCTTTTGCTCCTCGAAGGAGAAACCTTTCGCAGTCGAGAGCTGACGCGACAGATCCTCAGCTTGGGCCTCTGTGCATACTAACTCGTTCATTTTGACCTCCTTGTGATTGTGCACGACGATAATAAGGACACTTTTAAAAATTATAGTCTTTCTTGGTAAAAATGTCAATAGTACCGGGTAATCTCTAAATAATGACAAAGACTCCGTATTTGCGCGATAGCGTAAATAAGAAATAGTTGAATTGGGCATATGAAAAGTCCCGACCTGTTTCCAAGTCGGGACTTCGTTCCCTGCGAGTTTTATGCCATCAGGGTTTATGGTGTTTTCTTCACCTTTTTTGGTTTGTATCCATGAACCTTGGCCAGAATCACATTCATCGCTCGAGCATGGGCGACTGAATTTGGTGACTCTGCCGAAGACACAACGTGGAACTCCAAACTATTTTTGTACCTGTGCCCCAAAACCATCAAAGATGTTCTGGGATTCGTTAAAAGCGCGGCGGTAGCTTTAGGACCTACCCAGATATAATACTTTTCACTCATAGCCCTCATTGCTGGATTGCCACCACGCGATCGGGCTTTCTCGAAGTCATATAGGTGACTTGGAAGCCAGCTCCAGACTTCCCAATGCTCCTTTTCTTGAAACCCTTCGTCTTCGGGTTTATATAATAAGTAGTCCTTCATCGTTCACTCCTTTTCTGTTTGTGGTAGATATTTCGAACGAACTATCTTTAGTGTTTGGTGTTTCGCCTAGGGAAGATAATGACCTTCCCTTTCTTAACGAGTTCCAGGATTTTTTCCTGAATCCTGTCAGCTGACCCGTCTTTTATAATACTGGGCATGACATAAAGACAGGATAGGGCAGCCGCAAATGCGATTATGCTTGCTAACCAGCGTGGGAGTTCAAGGATATCATTCGCAACAGTACGAATTTGGATGAGCTGAAGATATCCAAAAGCATCCAGAATCCCATCTATCACGAAAATGATACCGAAAAATATGCACAAAACGTACCAAACTTTATTCCCCCTAGATAGGTCGCCGAAAGACACCTTACGGCTTAGTTGAACCATTTTGTTAACCTCCTAAGAATTTAGTTTCAGGAGAATTATATATCGAAATAGTTAATCCGTCAAGATTTCGTAATCAACAACAAAATAGCGTATTTGCGCTATAGCGTAAATAAGAGATAGTTGAAAGTGGAATCTTGTGAATTTATATTTTCTTCTCCCGATAATTATTCCAGGTGACGAGGAGGGGGGAAGCGATGAAAATCGAAGAATATGTTCCCGCAACGATGCCGATGATTAGGGCGAGGGCAAAATATTTTGTCGCCTCGGCGCCGAGGAAAAATAGCGCAGTCAAAACAATAAGAACCGTAAGCGAAGTATTTATGGAACGGGTTATGGTTTGGTTTAAAGATTTTCCTACCGTTTCTTCAAATGTTTCCTTCCTGCCTGCCGGCGAGGCAGGTTTAGCAAGCGTCAGGTTTTCCCGGATCCTGTCGAAAACGACGATCGTGTCGTGGACGGAAAATCCAAGAACGGTTAAAATAGCAGTGACAAAAAGGGTGTCAACCTCGACCCCCTTAAAATGCCCCAAAAGCGAAAAGACTCCAAGCGGAATAAATACGTCATGGAAAAGCGCAACTACGGCAAAAATTCCATAAAACCAAGACGAAATAGGACGGGAAACTTTCCTGAAGGCAAATGCAATATATAAAATAATAGCGATCAGCACCAAGGCCATCGCCCAGATCGAGCGCGAGCGGAGTTCCTGTCCGATCGTCGGCCCGATCGTGTTCGCGCTTACGTCTTTAATTTTCCCCAAGCCCGAAAGTTCCGCCGTTATTTTCTGCCGCTCATCCGTCGAAAGCTCGCGAGTTCTTATCGAAAATCCGACCTCGCCCGCTGGCTGGATAACAACTTGCCCAAAATCCAGCGCTTCCATTTTTTGCCGGACTATGTTTATATCCGGGCGTCCGCCGCCTGTCGGATCAAATTGGGCTTCAATCAGAGATCCGCCCGTAAAATCAATTCCGAATTTCAAGCCGTAAAAAGCAAGCGAAACAATGCTTGCCGCGACTAAGATTATCGAAAATATATAACTGAATTTTCTAATTCTAACTAGCCCCATATAATTTTCGCATTAAACTGTTTTCTTTAAACTCGACCGCGCGCAGAAATGTCCGCGTTATAGTAATCGCGGAGAGCATGCTCAAGACAATGCCCAACCCCAGTGTCAGCGCAAAGCCGGCTACGCTCTGGCTGCCTAGATAGAAAAGTATTATCGAAGTGATTAAGCTTGAGGCGTTGGAATCCCTGATTGAAAGCCAAGCGCGCGAAAATCCTTCCTCAACAGCAATCGCGAGAGATTTTCCTTTTTGCAGTTCCTCCTTCGTCCGTTCGAAAATTAAAATATTCGCGTCAACCGCCATACCAATGGACAAGATAAATCCGGCGATGCCGGCGGAAGTAAGATAAATCGGAATCAATTTAAATAAAGTAAGCGCGAGTGATGTATAAATCAAAAGTGCGACGACAGCGATCAAGCCCGGTAAACGATAGAAAAAAATCAAAAACAGGGCCACTCCGATTAGCCCATAAAGTCCGGCTCTTAGCATGCGGCTCAAGGTATCCGCTCCTAGATACGCGCCGAGGGTTTCTTCTTTAATCAAAGATATCGGGACCGGCAATGCTCCGGAATTAAGGTTTCGGACAAGCTTTTGCGCTTCAGTTCGCGAAAAATTTCCGCTGATGACCGCTTGCCCCTCTTTTATCTCCTCGCGAACGATTGGTATGGAAACCGATACGCCGTCGAGAAAAATCGCAACAGGCTTTCCGATGTTATCTTTTGTTATCTTCGCGAAAAGATCGCGCCCTTCGTTGTTGAAATCAAGGCCGACAGTAGATTCCAAAGTCGTCTGATCATATTCCAATCTTGCTTTCTGTAAAAATCTTCCGGTAAGCTTCGTCGCTTCGAAAGAATTCAGAACTCCCGCCAAATCTTGCGCGTCTTGTTTTTTTTGGAGGTCTTCGATTGTCACACCAGTTTTTAGGGTCTGGAATTCCAAATACGGCGTCTCGCCGATTATTTTTATCGCGTTATCTATGTCAAAAACTCCAGCCAATTCCACAATCAGCCGATCTTCGTCTCCCCTCTTTTTAACCTGAATTATGGGCTCGGACACTCCAAATAAATTAACCCGGTTTTCTATTATGTCGCGAAGTCCCGCCATCGCATCGGATCTTTCTGAATCAGGGATGGAAGAAGTATCGGCTTTATATTCTAAGCTTATCCCTCCCTGCAAATCCGGGCCAAGACTGAATTCCCTTTTTAAAAAATCTGGCGTAAAAGAAAAACTCCCGGCTATATCAAAATACCCCGCCAAAATTCCTAAGATTATAAACAAAACCGCCAGTATCCTCGATTTCCACATATATTGAAAAAGTTTAGCATATCCATTAGGATGGATACAATTTGTATCCTTGAAAGGAAAAAATCACCAATGGCGATAAATCCCAAAGGCTCGATCGCGGCGGCCGTAGACGAAAACAACGTTTTAGGAAGAAAGGGGCGTAGCAGTCTTTTGTGGCATCTTAAAAAAGATTTGGAGCATCTCGCGAAACTCGCGGCTGGGAAAATAATTATTTGCGGAAAAGAAACGCTGGCTTCTCTAATCGCAAACGATAGCGGAGTACTTAAAACGGCTGCGAAAGCGGTGTTTCTGTCAAAAAACGCGTCTATTTTTTCAGACTTTTACCGCATCCCAATCGAACAAGCTACCTCCTTTGATCAAGCCTTGTTGCTAGCCGGAGATAGAGAAGTTATAGTGCTCGGCGGTCCACGAGTATACGCTGAGGCGATAAACTATATGAATATACAAACCATTCATCTGACAATCGTACACGTCAAAATTTGGGGAGATTTATACTTTCCAAAAATTAATCGCAGCGAATGGCGGATAATCGCTTCAGTTCAACACAAGAGAAATAGCGAGAATGATTTTAATTTCACTATCCGCACCTTGGTAAGAAGATCGCCATAAGAAAGCGAACAAGAAAGACCCAGTCCTGGAATCGTCCGGGACTGGGTCTTAATAATTTACTTGCTGAATTTTTCTTTGAGCTTCTCTTCTTTTTTTTGAATTTTTTCCTCGAGGCCGCGGCGGGCAAAATCGTATTCGTTCATGTCTGCTTTGATAAAAGAGGCGATTATCGAGTACGCTTTCTGAATTAATTTAAACTTCTCCTGCTCGACATGGCGATAATCCGGATGCCCTTGCGGGCCTGTCCGAAGTTCGATTTCCCAAAAAGCCTGCCGAACATTTTGATATTGGTAAAATCTTACGCGATGAAAAAGCGTCGTTGCGTATTGCGCGTGCTCTTCGCCCAACTTCGCAGCAATTTTTTGATAAAGCTTTTCGACTTTCTCAATCGCATGATGCACGTTATCCGCGAGCCCAGCTTCTTCTATCTCCGGCGGGATATCGTATCCATGGACAACCGTAAAAAGCTGGCGCTCCTGTGTATGCATGCGATGCCGATGCAAATCGCGATATGCTCCAGCGTTCAAAACAATCTCAAAACGCATGAAAGCATTTTCAAAGGCCCTTCCAACTTTCTGCCATCGCTCTCTCCTACCTTCGAGATATTTGGCAATGATTCGCTTTTTCTCCTGGGCGCTCATTTTTTTTGCGGCGTCCATCAAATTCACCCAGCTCGATTTTGATGCAGGAAAAAGTATTCCGGCTACGATCGCCGCCTCGCCATCAGGATCGTAATCAATAAGTCGGACTTCTGCTTTACTCGCTTTAGTCACAAAGGATTCAGCCTCAGGCCTAATGCGTTCTTTTTTCCCGGCTAGATATTTTTGATAATCTTTTGATTTTTCTTCATCGAGACGCAACAGAAGCGAGCCGATCTCTCCGGAAAGTTCTCTTTTTGCACTCTCGCCCAGCCATCTAATCTCACCGAGTTTATGCTGAAGTGAATTTGTGATCGCGTATTCGAAAGCTTGCCCATTTCCAAAAAAAGCCACTTGTCCCAACGTGGACATCGGCAAAATACCGCGGGCGATATCGAAAGCTTTCTTCTCTATAACCCCGCTTTTCTCGCTCGGAAATTTTTCTTGAAACCAGACTTTGAGCTTGCCTATCAAATCAAAATTCGTCTCGAATAGAAAATCCATAACCGATTTATATTCCTCACCTAAGCCTGCGTTGATAATGTCCGGATCAGTATAATACAGATACTTACCGTCTACTTTCTTGGAAAAATCGACATACCTTGTTGATTTTTCTATCGGCGCCAAACCGATCCTGAAATCTTCGAAAAACTTCATTGAAACCTGCGAGATTCCCCAAACCACAAGATAAGTTCCAGCCATTTGCGCTATGGAATCGTCCCCGTAGGCCGCGAGCCATTTCGCGTAAAATTGCTTCGCTTTATTTGCGAAGGATTTCATGTCGTGCGCATGATGAAACTTCACCAGTTCCTCAAGTTCTCCCGCGAGTTCCTTATCCTCGCCGTCAATAATAGGATAGATATATTCCTTCAATAAAACGCGCAGAAGAGAGTCCGACGCGCGGGAAGCGCGGGAACAAAGCGCCCCGGCTAATTCAGGCGGAAGATTTTTTAGCCCAGCGACAATCCCATCCATGCTCGAAACGAATGGCACCAAATAATGGCGATCTCTCTCCGACCATTCTTCAGGCTTAAAATCCGGCTGATATTTTTGGCTTATCATTTTTCTAATCTCCTTTTAATTTGTTTAAAGACCTCGTCAATGCTTTTTTCTCCATTTATAATATAAACGTTTTTAAATCTTTTTGAAAATGTTTGATAAAATTTTCTGGTTCCCACAAGTCTACTTAATTTTTCAAAAAATTCTTTTGGTTTTCGCCGCTTTTCAATACGAGAAATGGCCGTTTTGGGGTTAACATCAAGAATAAAGGTAATATCCGGATGAAGAAATTTCTTATTTTTTGAAATCAAATATTCGATATCTACCCCGCTAGCTCCGCCAAATGCAAAAGTTGAGAAATAATATCTGTCGGAAATAACAGTAATCCCCTTTTTTAATGATGGTAGAATCAGTTTTTTTAAATGTTCCTCGCGATTTTTTGT
>Ga0155188_105_pt1 | contig 6584 bp, 4 predicted proteins | sample RifCSPhighO2_02_FD_106156 | JGI IMG/M metagenome (GOLD analysis project Ga0155188, IMG submission 106156) | Candidatus Giovannonibacteria bacterium RIFCSPHIGHO2_02_43_16
CATCACTATGATCATCCGCAGTAGTACACGAACCAATGGCTACCAAGTTGCCACCAACAACACTCATTTTGTAGTGGAATATATTGCCACTTAGTTCGTCTGGATCTTGCCACCCTACTTCATCTACATGCACCATGCCCACGCTCAAAACTGAAGGACCATCAATAGTAACTTTCCACTGGACTGTTGGAATTGAAGAACCAGAACTTGAAACCGTATCCACTATATAAGTATAGGTTGTGCTTGCCACAACTGTGTTAGGGAGAGGGTTAAAAACAACAGGGTCAGGATTTATACCTCCTCCATCAGTAGAATTTGAGATCCTCACGTCGCGTGGTGTCTCGCTTACCTCTGTCACCTCAACCCACAAATTGCAGCCGAAGATTTTGTGCTCGTTTTCGATTGGTTGAACATAGTCGTCTGGATCAGCTGGGCCTTCCAATTCTGGACCATCATTTTCGTCCACGAACGTTGCCCAATCCTGCGCGCAGAAATTGCCGAAGCACGGCACAGAAAGATCAATTATCCAATTGTCTTCTGTGTCTAGATCAGCTTTAGATAATCTTCCATTCGTATCATTCCAAACCAAAGTTCCAGGGGTTAACGGCGGAATATCTGGACCCGGAGTAAACGGATTATCTGTTGTAGTCGCAATCGCAAACGGCTGGTGGAACGAGAAAGTCGTTTCATCGTTCACGACGTCTGTATCAGCTTCTTTCGAAATATATTCACAGAGCGAAGGGAGAAGATAGAAGTCGAGATCATCTGAATGAGGCGTTACATTACCTGGCCTATCCTGCTCACAATCAATGTAAGAAGTGTACCCTTGGGTATCGCCTATCCCCACAACTACTACGTGACCTGTCCAAGTCGGGCCGACAAGAACCGTTCCGTCGCTCGAAGTGACACCACACTTCGGTTTCTGGCGAATAAAGTACTCGACGTCATCAACGCGATCTTCTGTCAAAAACGAACTCGAAAGAGCCACACGGAGATTTTTTTCCAAGTGTTCCTGCGGAAAGACTGTTCCGAAGTCGAGAGCGGTGGCAGTAACCGCGAGCGCGTTTTCGATCTGCGCCGTCACATTGATCACGTGCGCTTCGAAGGCGGCAAACATCGGGAGCAAGGCAAGAGCGGTCCCCGCGGCCGCGATTCCTAATATAATTTTTTTCTTCATTTTATTTATTATTGTTATTTATAATTTTATCGACCTTGTTTTTATTGGCATTAAAGAGTTGTTGGTGGAGAACTATGCCGACTTGCATAACGCCCCACGCACAACCCTCTTCTGGCCAAGCCGCAATTTCCTTCTTTCGAAACTGCGGTCTGGCCGGAATTTAATCGCATTCCGCGATTTGAACCAGCGCTGCTTCCAAATTTGCGAAGTTCGCAACGGAGAAATAATGCGCGAGATTGGTCGCGATATTATTTTTCAAGAATGTTTCCGTTGAAGCGATCACTCCCACTCCCAAAACGAATACCTCCGTCCCTGCAGCATCAGCGGCATTGGCGGCGGCAGTCGCCTGCGCTTGCGCGTTTGCGGACGGACTTGGAACGTTCGGCGCTCCATCGGTGATAATCACCATCACGTCCGGAGAATCAATATCGGCGCGGTCATGCCCGTCGCCGGGATTGGCCAACTCGCCGTTCGCGAGATTTATGCCGCCGGCAAGATTCGTATTTCCTCCCGCAACCAGCGCATTAATCGCGGCGTGCGCGGCGGCTTCATTATCGGTCAGATGCAAATTAAGCGTGGCATTGGTTGCAAAACTCGTCTGGCCGGTATGCACGCCGTTTAAGGTCGGGGCAAGCGCGGTTATAAACGAATTTGCCGCGTTTTTAAGCTGAGTAAGTTCCGTGGAATTAATCGAGCCCGAGCGGTCGAGGACAAGCATTAAATCAATCTTCCCTTTGCATCTGACGGTTGGGGGCTTGCCCGTGACAAGCACGCGGATATCGCAGCCGAAAAGCTTATGCTCGTTTTCGGCCGGCTGGACGAAATCATCCGGATTCGCCTGTGGGTTTATGATGTGCACGAAACTTTCCCAATCCTGCGCGCATTGGCCGAAAAAGCACGGCACCTTTAGGTCTACGTTCCAAGTATCCAAAAGATCGCCGATAGTATCCTGGAGTTCTCCCTTTACTTCCGTCGAGGATGCCACAGTAGGCGTCCAGGCGTTTACATCTATAACCCCGTGAAACGCGGGAATGCCGGGCTCGTCGTTTTCATTCTGACTGTCGGGATCGTCGGTTATCTCGTTTTTGGAAAGATAGGGGCAGAGAATCGGCAAAAATTGATGCTCCCTGCCGGTGCAGTGATAATTCCCTTCCTCATCTTCAAAAACCTCGCTGAATTCCGGAGTCGTCGTGCTTCCGTTCCAGCATTTTGGCTGTTGTAAAACAGAATATTGAAGCAGGTCGAATTCGGGATTATTAATGAATGACTGCGAAAGGGCGATATCGAATGTCTTATCTAATTTTTCCTGTGGGAAAACCGTGCCGAAATCAATGTCGTCGCCTACGATGATGCATTCAACGCCGTTTTCAATCTGCGCCGTGACGTTGATCACGTGCGCTTCAAAGGCGGAGAGCAGAGGAATTGAAATGAGGGCGATGCCGATGGCGGCTATTCCGGAAAAAAGTTTTTTACCCATGAAGTTTATTAAATAAAAAACCGCCAATAAACTACAGCGATTCCCCAGTCACCGTTAAACTATCTATCCTAAAATTTTACGCCCTTCCCAAAAAGCAGGCAATACGAAACTCTGCGAAAATCTTAGGAAAGTGTGATCTAAGTGTTGATAAGTTGTTAGGATTTGACCGTTTTCTCAAGAAATTTCTCCACTGTCGTTCTGGAAACATCTTGGCCGCCTCTAAAAGCGACATTTTCATCCACGACATCTTTAAAATATACTAGGCTTTTCAGGACAAGATTTTGGTCCAAATCCGGCATTTTTCTGAAAAGACTCGCGAACAAATTTCTTAACGGCTTTTGTCTAATTATAAAATACAAATCTACGTAATCCTTCCACGTCGCTCGAGAAACTATCGCGGAAAATTTCATGCATGCGATATCCTCTATCGAGGCAATTTTTATATTTTCTTCGTCAATTGCCGGATTTAACAGTACGTATGGATATCTTAAAAAGCTAAGTTTTACTTCGCCGTCAATTATCACGGCGAGCGAATCTTTTTCTTCAAGAGTTTTCACGATTTTCAGGCCTTTAAATATATCTAGCAGTTCGCTGTGAAAAGAAGCGGTATCAAAATGATCCGCCGTAAAAAAATCAAAATCTACGCTGTCGCGGTGTCCGATTTGCAGAGCCAATCCGGTTCCGCCCGCTAAATAAAACCGTTCCTTAAATAATTTGAATCGCGGCAAGAGACTAACCCTTTTTTCTCCAAGAATATCGTAATGCATGGTTATAAAACCTGCCGGGTTATATTGCCCTCATTAGCGTCCAAAAATAGCGCCCAAAAATGAAGAGACCTCTTATTCCATTCGCCGGGCAAAGGATTTTCTACTGCCTCGATGATATCTTTTTTTTCAAAAACGGAAAAAAGCCAATCAGTCGCTTCTTTAGTCCCAAGGTTCAAGACATTTGTTATTATTCTTTTTTTATCCTTTTCTAGATCAAGTTTTGAGACGTCGTAGGACCAAAGAAATGGGCGGATCTGCTTTGGAATATCCACTTTCATGTTTAAAGAATAGCATATTTTTGCCTAAAATTCAACCTGTTCCTATCCGTAGAATTTCAAGAACAACGCGGCGAGGACGCCCGCGGCGGTTGTGGCGAGCCATTGCCAAATCCATTTGAAGTTCAGAAACGCGAGCGCCAAGAGATTTTTAAATACCGGCGTCCGAGGAGGTTCTTCGGCAAATTGGGCATCTTCAGTTTTTTTCTCGTTGGGATTCGCGATGTAATCGGAAATCAGGGACGCGGCTTCCGCTATTTCGCGCTCGACGGAGACGGGTTCCTGGCTTGCCGATTCTTCCGCTGGCAGTTCGTACGGTAGTCCTTCGACAAGCTCAGGATCTTCGAGCGGTTCCGCGGGGAATATCTCGAGGAAATTTTCCGCCGAGACAAGATATCTATCAACGCCTAGTTCATCCTTCGCGCTGAACTTCGCGACATTTTTGTAAATTCCCGGCTTGGCGTTCGGGGAAATTTGGAGCGTGTAGGTGATTGTTATCAGCTCCCCGTCCAAAACCGTATCAAGCGGCCATTCGCGCGCGTCAACCGGCTCCGTGCCGGTCGCGTAATAAAGCTTATCGGCAACTTTCGATTCGTATCCGAGCCCCCCTCCGTCGTTTTTCAAAATAATTTTATAGCCGACCGATTCCCCGGCCTTCGCTCTCCCGCTTGTCGCGCCGTTGATTTTTGAGATTTTAAAATCAGGCAGAGCGCTCGCTGAAAAATTCAGCTCGCGCTTGCGGTTGATAAGAATTGTCGTTCTCTCGGTATTGTCCTCGCTCCTGGCGTCCTCCTCGAAGGAGCCCGCGGTCGCGGTGTTTGCGAGAAAAGTCGCGCCCGCCGGCAGATTATCTTTAATTTCCACTTCATACGAAATGACGCGCGCCTCGCCCGGTTTCAAAGTTCCTAAATTCCATTCCGCTCCGTGATCCGTTCTGTTGCCGCCGTTTAAAGAAACTGGATTAAGATGCCTCTCGTCAAAATCGTCGTGCAGAAGAATATTTGTCGCGTCGGTATCGCCGTTATTCAAAACAGTTAAGGTATAAGTAATCCGGTCGCCCGGGACCGCCTCTTTCGGAATTTCCGAAACGCTCTCGCCGACCCAAAGATCCGGCCGCCCAAAGGCGATGTTCCCATTCCAATTTCCAAAAACATTCACGAGCGCCAAAATCCAGTTGCGTCCGAAGATGTTAGTGTTAACAATGTTCACCACGTTCGCCGCGGAATTCGCGTTTCCGGTTGTTATTATCCCGCCCACGCCGTTTCCGCTCGCCCTATTATCTCCTGTCAGCGCCAAGACGCGCACGTTATTGCGGATACCCGCAAGATTTGAATTATTTATATCAGTCGAATTGCCCGCGCTCGAAGATCCTGAGCTTGCCGAAGGACCTCCAAAACCGCCTGCCGAGGAATCCCCCATCAAAACCAGTCCTCCGTCGCTCTCTATCCACGAAAATCCTTCGGGGGCAGAAAAAACGTTCCCGGTCCAGTCACCGAAAAAGCGGAAAGCGATCATCACCGAATCGGAGCCGAAGATATTGGTATTTACCTGATTGAGGGTGTTCGCGACCGCGTTCGCGTTTCCCGTGACGACAAGCCCGTTTGCGTTTCCATTCGCCTCATTCCCGCCAGTCTCGGCCTCGCCCGAGATATTATTTTCTATCGAAGCGTCGCTATTGTTATTAACGCTCACGCTCCCCGCTCCCGAACAGCAATTTGGAAAAAGATATTTAGAAGGCAAAACCAAGTCCCCGTTCCACGACCCGAAATTATTCATTACCAAAAGAAGATAATTCGATCCGACCACGTTGGTATTCACAACGTTGAAAACATTCGCGGCCGCGTTGGCGTCCCCGGTCGCGATGACGCCCGCGCCGGCGTTTCCGGAAGCGGAATTCCCGCCGGTTTGCGCCCGCACGACGGCATCGTTATGTATTGAGGCCGTGTTTTGATTATTCACCGAGAGATCCCCGGAAAAAATATCGCAATCCGGGCAGGTTGAGTTTAAAAATAGCGAATTCCTGAAATCGAGGTCGCCGAATAGAGAAGAAAAGATATTCAAAAAAGCGATAAATCCGTCTGAACCGGTGAAAGTGCTATTGACTATATTTATTATATTCGCCGAGGCGTTGGCGTCCCCAGTCGCGATAACGGCGGAGCCGGAATTGTTGTCCGCGCTGTTTTCCCCGGTGGCCGCGGTTGAAGTTGCCTCCGTTGCTATCTCCGCCGTATTATTATTTTCCACTCCGACCCTTTCGGACGTCGGAGCTGCTTCCTCCGAGGAGGCCGAGCCTCCACTTGGAGGCTCGGCCTCCAAGTTCCCAACGCTTGTCTCGCTCGTATTAACAGTATTTTCCACCGTCACATCAGACTGCGCGTCGCCGGTCGCGATAACAGTTTCCTCAATCTGCGCGAAAGCCGCGTTCAAAAAGAGAACGCCCAAGACCAGCGCTAAGAACGCGATTTTTTTACCAAAACTTAAACCGCTTGAATAACCGCCTGAAAAAGTTTTTGAAAAATTTATTATCTTGATTTTGCTCGACATTTTGTTCTATTTTAATTTCTTTTTTGATTATCACTGGGGTTCCAGTCGAAGTTTCTTTTATATTTATATCCTGAACCGTCTCGCCGTTTATTACTGTTTTAACCTTAATTTCCGCCTCCGCGGCGCCTTGGATTATTTCTCCAGATCCCGCCGAATTCCCGCCGGAATTCGCTTCGACTGAAACGTTATTTTCAACACTCACAGTTCCCGCGAAAGTGTTCGACACCGAGTGTCGAACAATCAGAAAAAATAATAGTAAGATCAGGATTTTTGTCATCGTCTTATATACACTTACCGATGAATTCCCCGCCCCCCGCCTTAGGCGAAGGACGGGAAAATTCATT
>Ga0155188_121_pt1 | contig 6186 bp, 6 predicted proteins | sample RifCSPhighO2_02_FD_106156 | JGI IMG/M metagenome (GOLD analysis project Ga0155188, IMG submission 106156) | Candidatus Giovannonibacteria bacterium RIFCSPHIGHO2_02_43_16
GATACAATGCCATGTTTGCATCTGAAAGATAATCTCGGATGAGTTCATTTACGTCGCCCTTGATGAGGACATTCCCGTCTATGTAAACGCTGTACTCATATTCGGGGAAATATTCGTGTGCTAGCATTTTTATACGGCGGTTGGAGCGCGTCAGGTCGCTCGGCACCGGCATTTCCATGATTCGAATTTGCCAGTGTTTTGATTTTTGAGGTTTATCGGCCAAACATATAAAATCGCAGCCCGGCGGTAACACCGCGGGTTCCTGCAATTCATCATAGTTGCCGAATATTACCGTGTAGATAACTGTCCGGTTTGCCATAGGGTAATGAGTTTTTTATACCACGGCGTGACTTGTTATAAAAGAGTAAGTTGGTATATATTATAAAGATATAAAAACATGAACCGAAAAATACCTCTTTTTAAGGTGCATATGCCGAAGACAGTTCTCGGCCCGCTCGGAAAAGTTTTGATGTCGGGCTATATAAGCGAAGGTGATAAGTCCCATGAATTTGAGAAAAATTTTCAAGAATTTATTGGTAATCCGAATGTTGCGTTAGTAAACAGCGGAACGAGCGCCTTATCATTGGCGTATCGGCTAGCTGGCATTGGCCCTGGTGATGAAGTTATCTCTACGCCAATGACTTGTCTCGCTACTAACGAACCAATAATGACGTCTGGAGCTAAGATTATTTGGGCAGATATAGATAAGAACACAGGGAATATCGATACAAAATCACTCGAGGGCCGCATTACTCCCAAAACGAAAGCCATTGTGGTGGTTCATTGGGCCGGAAACCCGGTGGATTTAGGAGCTGTTACGAAAATTGCGAAGAAACATAATCTCAAAGTGATTGAAGATGCCGCGCATGCTCTAGGCGCAAAGTACGATGGGAAATATATTGGGAATCATTCAGACTACGTTTGTTTTTCCTTTCAGGCCATAAAACACCTCACCACGGTAGACGGCGGAGCAGTTGCGGTAAAAACTCCGGAGGAATACCAGCGCGCAATCTTGCTGAGGTGGTATGGAAACGCACGAAGCAGTACGAGCGATCCCATCAAATGGTCTGGGGATGTCCTAGAGCCCGGGTACAAGATGCATATGAACGATGTAAACGCCACTATTGGTTTGGAGCAGCTGAAATATATGCCAAAGATTATAGCAATGTACAAAAAAAACGCTGCATACTTATTAGAAGGGTTGGAGGGAATAAAGGAGATCACATTGCCACAGACAACCGTAAATGGAGAATCAAGTTTTTGGCTTTTTACGATCAAACTTCCGGGTGAAGATTATCGGCAGAGGTTTTCAGAGGCTCTTCGGGCTCGCGGCATTGCAAATGGAATCGTACATTCGCGCAATGATGCTTATTCCCTCTTTAAATCCTGGAAAAGAAGCGACCTGCCCGGTGTAGATGATTTTTGTTCGCGCATGTTAAATATTCCGTGCGGCTGGTGGCTTTCAAAATCAGACGTGTCATACATCATTAAAAATATAAAGGAAGTCGTGAAAGAAATTTAGCATCTGCCCTCGATGAAAGTTTTAACTATTGGAGGAGCTGGATATATTGGCTCTCGACTTGTGCCGGAGCTGATGAAGGCTGGACATGATGTCGTCGTGGTAGATCAACTTTGGTTTGGTAATTTTTTACCGCCGTCCGTAAACATTATCCAAAAAGATTCTTTTTCCTTGAGGGCCGATTTTATGCGGGGATTTGATGCCGTTATATTCCTATCGGGCATATCCAATGATCCTATGGCAGAGTATGCGCCGCACTTAAATTTTATGGCTAATGCTTCTGCCCCAGCACACGCGGCATATATTGCCAAAAAAGCCGGAGTAAGGAGGTTCGTATACGCCGATTCCTGCTCGGTTTATGGCTTTACTGACGGAGTTGAGGTAGACGAAAAATATTTGCCAGGAAGCACTGCTCCATATGGAATTTCCAAACTGCAGGGAGGATTGGGAGTTTTGCAGCTTGTCGATGATAATTTTTCCACAATTTGCCTGCGGCAAGGAACACTTTCCGGATACAGCCCGCGAATGCGCTTTGATTTATTCATAAATACCATGTACATGAAAGCCATGATGGAAAATAAAATCGTGGTGAATAATCCCGTAATATGGCGGCCGCTTTTGGCGATGACCGATGCGGTTAAATGCTACATTAAGGCCCTAGAAGCACCCCCTGAGGTAAGCGGAACATTTAATGTGTTGACATTAAATTTGCAAGTGGGAAATGCGGCAGACCACGTGAAGAGATATTTTTTGGAAAAGCATGGCGTTGATGTCGAGCAGAGCATAAACAATATACAAGACAGGAGAAATTATCGAGTTTCCAATCGGAAAGCAAGAGAAGTATTGGGAATTGATTTTAACGGGTCTTTAACCGGCATTTTAGATGAGCTGGATGTGAATCTCGGAAAAGATTTTAACTTTGATCAGGATCATTTTTACAATATCCAGATGTTTAAACGCATCTTTAAAGAATGAAGATTGAACGTACGGATATAGAAGAGCTCTATATTTTTACTCCTGATGCCTTTGTGGATGAGCGAGGGTTTTTTATGGAAACGTATCGAAAAGACAAGTTTCAAGAATTTGGCATTGATGCAGAATTTGTGCAGGACAACCATTCGCGCTCCGCGAAGAATGTTTTAAGGGGCTTGCACTTTCAATGGGAGCCTCCGATGGGAAAACTTATGCGCGTAACCCAGGGGAGCGCTTTTTTGGCAGCCGTTGATATAAGAAAAAAATCAAAAACGCTCGGCAAATGGTTTGGGGTAGAAGCGAGCGCCGAAAATAGAAAACAGCTCTATGCTCCTGCAGGTTTTGCCAGAGGTTTTTGCGTTCTCTCGGATACCGCAGAGATACAGTATAAGTGCACTGGTCTCTACAATAAAAATGCGGAATCCGGAATTTTTTGGAACGATCCAGGAATTGGCATTAAGTGGCCGATAGAAAATCCAATTCTTTCAGAGAAGGACAGGAATGCCAAAACTCTGGACAAATGGCTTAAACTTCCGGAATCAGATTTATTTTCGTAGAAAACTAAGCGCGCGTGTTAATGTTATAAGACTATGCTACTAAGGCGAATTAAATTTGCCATCAAACTTTTTGAGAAGCTTTTCGGTAAATACAAAATACAGATTGTTGCATTGGCTTTCCTTGGTTTTTTGGGCGGACTTATGGAAAGTGCGAGCATCAGCCTGTTGATACCTGTTTTTTCTATGGCTTTGGGGAAAGACCCCTTAGATATAGGTACGTTATCACAGGTCGTGAAGAACTTCTTCGCCTTTCTGATATATTTGCGGCCGCAGTTTTTCACTCACTTCATAAGAAATACCTTGGGGAATATCAATTATGATATGGTTTGGCTTCTGGCCTTAATTCCGTTACTTTTTTTTGCCAAATCCGCTTTAATGGTTTGGTTTAGCTATATAGGCACTTCCATTGGGACTAAGTTTGAATTTGAAACTAGAAGCCGCCTTTATCGAAAAGCACTATTAGCTCACTGGCCGTATCTTTTAAAACAAAAAATTGGGCATCTTGAAAACACATTAATGTACGATATTAGAATGTCGGCAAAACTGATGGGGGGAATGATTTCTTTTATTTTGGATATATCCAGTCTTTTTGTGTATATAATCGTGGCCGTAAGTATTTCTTATCAAATAACGCTGATTACTTTATCAGTCGGTATTGTTATCTTTGTGGTAGCACAGTTTTTTATGCAGCGCACTCGGCATTATGTTAAACGCCAAACAGTTTTTAATAAAGATATAGCGCACCATATCAATGAACATATTTCCGGGATAAAGACAATTAAAGCCGCTGGGGTAGAGCGTAAGGTCGCATTAGTGGGCGGGAACTTTTTTCAGTACTTAAGAGATTTCACGATTCGTCAGTCTTTGCTTAAGCATATTATTAGTTCGCTTTCATCGCCCTTGAGCATCTTATTTATTGTCATCGTTTTTGCGATATCTTACAAAAGTCCCGATTTTAATCTTACTATATTTATCGCCACGATTTACATTATTCAGCGAATTTTCATTCACATAAATACAGCCCAAAAATCTTTGCACGACATGAATGATTTCGGGCCTCATTTTGTGAGTGTGGGCGATCTTGAGACAAATGTTGATAAAAATTTGGAATCGGATAGTGGCGAAAAAGGTTTTGTCTTTAAAGATAGGTTGGAATTTAGAGATGTTAAATTTTCTTATCCAGGCAAAGAGCCAGTTTTAGATGGGATAAGTTTTGCCGTTAAAAAAGGGGAGCTCGTAGGCGTTGTTGGGTCTTCGGGATCAGGCAAGACGACTCTAGTAGACTTATTTATGCGCTTTTTTTATCCTCAATCTGGAGAAATTATTTTGGATGGAGTTAATATAAATGAAATCAAGCTCGCACAATGGCGCAAAAACATTGGATATATGCCCCAAGACACTTTTTTATTAAATGATACAATTTCGAATAACATCAGGTTTTACGATGATTCTTTGTCTGAAGAAGACATAAAACGATCGGCTGAAATTGCCAATGCGGTTAAATTTATCGAAAAACTATCGAGCGGTTTCGAAACTATTATAGGTGAGCATGGCGTTTTGCTTTCCGGCGGACAAAAACAGAGAATAGCCCTTGCGCGCACTCTTGCCAGAAAACCGCATATTTTAATTTTAGATGAAGCCACAAGCTCTTTGGACAATGAATCGGAAGCGCTTATACAAGAAGCTATAGAAAATCTAAAAGGCCAGACGACAGTCATAGTTATTGCCCATAGAGTATCTACTATCATGAATGCCGACCGGCTGATCGCACTAGAGGGTGGAAAGATTAAGGAAACAGGAACCCCGGAGGAACTTCTAAAGAAAAAGGATTCATATTTCTATAGAGTCAATCTCTTATGAATCTGTCCATAATTATTCCTTTTTTTAATGAACAATCGAGATTTTCGAAAACTGTAAAATATATAAGAGATTTTTTAGATACGCAAAAGTTTTTTGATGACATTGAACTTATTTTCGTGGATGACGGAAGCACGGATAATACGCGCGGACTCATTGATGAATTCGCAAAACAAATTTCGATTAAGACAATCGCATATAAAAAAAACATGGGGAAGGGATATGCCGTGAGACAAGGCATGATGGCGGCAAAAAGCGATTACGCCTTGTTTTTGGACGCGGATATGTCGACGGAGCCAGAAGAAATAGAAAAATTCATGGCGGAGATAAAAAAAGGCACACCTGTGATTATCGGCTCTCGACGTTCAAAAGGCAGCCAAGTATTGGTTTCTCAATCCCTGCATCGAACAATGATGGGCATGATTTTTACAATGCTGGCAAATCTAATTATGGGTATGCGGGTTCCGGATTTCACCTGCGGATTTAAATGTTTCTCGCGCAGGATATTATTCCTCGCGAAATTAAAAGGCCTTGAAATAGCCACCGTTCCGGTTGCCTGGAAAAACGACTCGGTCACGACCGTCCGATTGGGGAGGGACGCAATCGAATCTTTTTTTGATCTGATAAAAATTCGCTGGAATTATGTCCTCGGCAGGTACAACTAGAAAAATGCGGAGGGTATTTTATTCAATCCTGTACACTCTGCAAGTTCTGATTAAAACTAAGAATTTTTGGTCTTGGCCAATGTGGTTAAAGTTTTGGATTATAAGTAATACAGAGAAACAAATAAAATTAGGAAAACATTTTTTTACAGTAAGAGGGCAGCCATTTTTTTCGAAATTGACCGATATGTATGTTATTTTGGAGAATGTTTATGATAAGTCATATGAGTTTGATTTGGATGATAATAAAAACGGCTTGATAGTAGATATCGGCGCATATCGGCGGATTTTGCGTTGTGGCGGGCGCAAAAAAGAGCAAAGCAAAAATATATGCATTCGAACCCTTCCCTGACAATTTCCAAATGCTACGAAAAAATATAGAACGAAATAATCTTACGAATATAATTCCGCATAGGATGGCCATCGCATCAAAAGCAGGCACGAGGAAACTTTTCATGAATGCGATAAATACAAGCGCTCACAGCCTGAATAAAAAAAGCAAAGTAAGCGTGGATGTTCTTTGCACAACTCTTGATGATATTTTTTTTGAAAACAATGTTGAATGTTGCGATTTGTTGAAAATGGATTGCGAAGGCGCGGAATATGAGATTATTTTATC
>Ga0155188_142_pt1 | contig 6019 bp, 9 predicted proteins | sample RifCSPhighO2_02_FD_106156 | JGI IMG/M metagenome (GOLD analysis project Ga0155188, IMG submission 106156) | Candidatus Giovannonibacteria bacterium RIFCSPHIGHO2_02_43_16
TTTATTTTCCTCCCATTAAATGCAGGTGCAGGTGATCTATTTCCTGCCCGCCTTCTCGGCCGACGTTAAACAATAACTTATATCCGTCTAAATTTTTCTCGTGGGCAATCCCTTTCGCTGCCATCACCATTTCTCCGGCCAGCTCCGGGTTTTCAAGCTCTTTTATTGAAGCCACGTGCGCTTTCGTCACAACTAAAATATGAATGGGCGTTTTTGGGTGAATGTCGTCAAATGCCACAAGCTCTTCGCTTTCTAAAACGAAATCAGCTGGTATTTCTTTATTCACAATTTTACAAAATATGCAGTTATCCATTTTTATTTTATTTTTATTCTTAATCTTTCAATTGCGCGTGATATAGGCAGGGTTTCCTGCATACCAGAGTCCATGTCCCTGATAATAACGCTCCCTTCCAAAGCTTCTTTCTGCCCCATAATAAGGCTGTATGCGACGCCGAGCTTCGCGGCAAGGCGCAATTGCCCCCTGATAGAATCTTTTGACAAGGATTGCGCCAAAGGAATTTTAGCTTTCCTAAAGTCTTCCATCAAGCCCAAGGTTTTTCTCTTGGCCGCTATGCCGAGCTGAATCAAGAACACCTTGGGCTTCTCTGCTTTGACAAATTGGTCAAACTTTTCGGAGTCCATTCCGTCGGACAAAATCGAAACAACCCTATCGAGGCCGATTCCCCCTCCCGCCCCAGGCAAATCCTTGCCTGCCAAAACCTGCCCCAAATTGTCATATCTTCCTCCTGCAGCTACCGCCAAACTTTTAGTTTCTTCAATTCCATCTTCTTTTACCGTCTTGATATCGGCGACAAATTCAAAAACCGTGCGAGTGTAATAATCGAAACCGCGAACAAGGCTTTGATTAAGTCTGTATGGAATTTCGAGAGCATCCATAAATTCCAAGACTTCCTTGAAATGCGTCTTGCATTCATCGCAAACATATTCAAGCATCTGCGGAGCTTTGGCTTTAAACGCCTGGCAGTCTTGTTCTTTGCAATCAAGAAGCCTTATCGGGTTTTCTTTAAACCTTCTCTTACAATCCTTGCAGAGTTTTTCCTGATGTTTCCTATAATAAGTAGTGAGCTCTTTGCGCCATACAGGACGGCATTCTTTATCTCCCATGGTGTTTAATTCCAAGCTCGCCTCAATCCCGAGTTCCTTCAAAATAAGCCAGAAAACCCTTATTACAGTGGCCTCGGCTACGGCCAGATCTTCGCCCAAAACCTCCAGGTCAAATTGCCCGAATTCGCGATACCGCCCTTTCTGCGGAGCTTCGTGCCGAAAAAACGATCCATTCTCGTAAAGCAAGACCGGCTGAGGCAAGGATTGCATTCCTTGCTCAAAATACGCGCGGACTATCGGAACCGTCGCTTCGGGACGCAAAACAAGCGAATCTCCTCCGCGAGTGCGAAAAGAGTACATTTGTTTCTCCACTACATCGGAAGTTTCGCCAAGCGAGGCGGAAAAAAGCTCGGAGTGTTCGAAATGCGGAGTTCGAATTTCTTCAAAACCATAATAAGAGGATATTTCCTCGCATATTCCAGTAACCCGCTTCCAAATCAAAAGCTCTCGCCCGATAAGATCTCTGGTCCCTTTTGGAGTTTGCAATGAATCTTTCTTAATTTTCATATTGATATTGGTAAAACCCGGGCAAAAAATCTATTTTAGACGGAGGCCAAAGTCTTAAAAATGCGCGGCCGATTATTAGATTCTTTTGAAGCATTCCCCATCGTCTTGAGTCCGAAGAATAAAGGCGATTATCGCCGAGCATAAAATATTCTCCTTCTTTTAGTTCAATGATTTCGTCCGGCGTAGTCAGAGCTTCATTCAAAAATGTTTCTTTCAATTCCGTTTTTTTATCTCCTTTGATCAAAAAAAGCTTATTGTCCCGTATTTCAATCGTCTCTTCAGGAAGACCGACTACTCTTTTGATGAAAAACTTTGACGGATCTTGCGGATATCTGAATACTAATACTTCTCCGCGCTCCGGATTCCTGAATTGATACGTAATCTCGTCGATTATTATATATTCGCCGTCGTCAAAAGTCGGCTCCATAGATGCCCCCCGAACTAAAAAAGGCTGGGCAACCCAGGTTCGAATAGGAATTATTATGATAGCGGATATGATTATAAAGCGAAGAAAATCTCTCCAAAATGAATTTTGCGGCATAGAATATATCAAGAGTAATAAATTTCTTCATAAAAATCAAGGGTTATGATAAAATTCTCCCTATGGCGGCATACTATATAGTAGGTCTCGGTAATCCAGGACCGGAATACGACAATTCTCCGCATAATGCTGGGAAGCTCATGGCCGAGCTTTTTTTGAAAAAATACACTGGAAATAAGGCGAAAATTATACTGCCCGCCGTTTTTATGAACCAATCAGGAAAAGCGGTGAAGGGCATCCCGGCAAAATGGCTTATTTTACTGCATGATGACATTGATTTACCTCTTGGCAAGTTTAAAATAGTTTTTAATCGCGGGTCTGGCGGGCATAAAGGCGTGGAATCTGTAATCCGCGCGGTTGGATCAGAGAAATTTGTCCGCGTTCGAATCGGCATTTCACCCAGAAAGAAACCAAGCCACGCTCAATTAATGAAATTTTTAACTCACAAATTCAAACCATCCGAATCGACCGCGATCAAAAAAATTTCAAAAAAAATTCTCGAGGCTCTCGAAGTTATCATCACCGAAGGCCACGAGAAAGCAATGAGTTTGTATAATAAAAATTAAATTGCTATCATTTAATTATGACTGCCGTAAAAGAAAAAGCGATACTCGAGGAATTGAAACAATTAAAAACCAAAATGCAACTTTTGGGCTCTTTGCGCCGCTTCAAAATGCTCTCCATAAAGGGGAGGATATTCGCCAAGGCAAAAAAGATTAGTCCTTCCGATGTTCTCAAGGATGATTAAAGCAGTCCTTGATACCAATGTTTTTATTTCGGCGTTATTTTGGACTGGTTCCCCGCATAACGTATTAGCGAAAGCGCTTGAGAGCGAGTTCATTTTAATCACCTCCAGAGAAATTTTGAAAGAAATCGAAGAAAGATTATTAAATAAATTTAAATTTCCAGTTGAAGATATTTTGTCCTTTCTGGAAATCATTGTTTTGAATTCGCATATCGTCGAGCCTAATATCAAATTAGAAGCAGTTCCGCAAGACCCAAATGACAATAAAATTATCGAATGCGCGGTCAGCGGCAACGCGGATTACATTGTGACGGGTGACAAAGATATCTTAAACTTGAAAGAATTCCGAGGAATAAAAATTATAACATCAAATCAGTTTCTAAAAGTGTTGAATAACTTAAAATAAGTAAATTTATTATTAACTAATCAAAATTTATGCCATTAATAAGCGGACCATTAGCTTTCGCTCTAGGATTTCTACCAATTATTGGATTTATATTGGCAATTCTTATTGGGATCTGGCTTTTTAAAAAGATATTCCGAAGTGATTCAAGTCAAACTTCAAAGTATAAAATTTTACAAATTGTTATACTCATGGCTTTAATTACATCGCTTGCTTATATAGTTATTAATAATCGAGCAATGCTCTGGTATATGTAAAGACCGATATGCACAGCACGGATGGACCCGCCTAAAACGTATAAAGAAATAATGATAGCCGCGCCTACCCCCTCTTTTTTGGAACGGGGCGATTTGGCGTTGGACCGCGACCTCGAAAATTATAAAAAACTGCGCATTCATAATAATTTCTGGAGAAGAAATACTATTTTTATAGAAATCGAGCAAGTAAAAAAGCCTTCGGAGTTTGTTCGCGAACTCTCGGATATGGGATACGCGCGGCATATGGGCGACCTGCACAAAGGCGAGTTTTTCCAGCAAGGCGGATTTATCACGATCTATCCTATAAATAGCGAGGCGCCGATAACGATCGAATTTTCCGGAAACATAATAGAATTAATCCGCGAGGCGAAAATAATCCTGCACCAAAGACACTCGGTGTCCATTGGACACCGAGTGTCCAAACTGGAACCCGGGGATTATGTCGTTCACGAAGATCATGGCATCGGAATCTATCGCGGGAAAAACGAAAAAAAATTTTTAATTCTCGAATACGCCCCGGCGAGAAAAGGCGGCGACCCGGATCGACTTTTGGTTCCTGAAGCGATGGCGAAAAAAATTTCCCCGTATCTCGGGCTTAAAAATCCGAAAATAAGCAGGCTTGGAACGCCCTTATGGTTTGAAACAAAAAGAAAAGCGAAAGAAAACATTATTAAATTCGCCCAGGAACTTTTGGTATTGTATAAAACCAGGTCCGAAATAAAGCGCCCGCCCTACGAACCGTCGCACTTTGAGAAAAGCGTTTGGGATAATTTCGAATTCGAGGAAACGCCATCTCAAAAAACCGCCATCGAAGATATTTTTCTTGATATGGCTAAAGCTGAGCCGATGGAAAGATTGGTCGTGGGAGACGTCGGGTTCGGAAAAACCGAGATCGCGCTCCGGGCGGCTCTGCGAGCCGTATTAAACGGGAAGCAGGTGGTAATTCTCTCGCCGACGACAGTGCTCGCCGACCAGCATTCAGAAACTTTTAGGAAAAGATTGGCTCGTGAGGGGATAGAAATAGAAAGATTAACCAGACTTGAATCACGCGAGAAAACTAAGGAAATTTTAAGAAAAATTAAAGACGGTAAAATCGATATAGTCGTCGGCACGCACCGTATTTTATCCAAAGACTTGAACTTCAAAAATCTCGGGCTCCTTATCATAGACGAGGAACAAAGATTCGGCGTTAAGCACAAAGAAACGCTGAAGAAAAAATACCCCGATGTTGATATTTTATATCTATCCGCGACTCCGATTCCGAGAACTCTAGCTTTCTCCCTCTCTAAAATCCGCCCTCTCTCGCAAATAACCGATCCCCCGGAAGGCCGAATCCCCATCAAGACTTTCGTTATGCCGAGAACGGATAAAATAATCAGAGAAGCTATAAGAGAGGAATCAAAGCGAGGCGGGCAAGTTTATTTCCTCTCGCCCCGAATCATGAAAATGTCTTTTATTATGAAAAAACTCGATAAGCAATTTCCTGTGATAAGAAAAGAAATATTGCACGGGAAAGTCGGCGAAAAACATCTGGTCCGAACGATGCGTAAATTTAGAGAAGGGAAAATTAAAATTTTGGTCTCGACGACCATTATCGAAAACGGACTCGATATCTCGTCCGTAAATACTCTGATCGTTGAGGATTCTACAAAACTCGGCCTCTCGCAATCGCACCAGCTTAGAGGACGCGTCGGCCGGACTAATATTCAAGCGTTCGCTTACTTTTTGTATCCGTCGCAAAAACTCACACCGAAAGCCGAAGACCGTCTCGAAGCATTATTGTCTTTTCAGGAATTAGGCGCAGGAATGGAGATCGCCAAGCGCGACCTCGAGCTCCGCGGCGCGGGTAACATCCTCGGCCGCGAACAAACGGGCGTCCTAAATAAAATCGGCTGGAACCTATATTTCGAAATCCTCGGCCAAACTTTTAATGAATTAATGTAACAAAATGACTATACTCATTTTGTTACGATCGTGAGAAATTGAGTATAAACAAAAAAGAGACCGCTCGCGGTAATAGCGAACGGCCTCTACTCTCGATATTATCCTTCTTGGATTCAATCCAGAGGCACAATTTTTAGGAGTTCCTTCTTATTAGGAGTGAACTTTTCATCAGGATGACGAGGCAGGAGTCTGCACAGTGCCTTCGCCTCTTCGTCGCCTGGGGCGTTGAATTCGCAAACCACTCTACTAGAATATCTTTCCTCCTGATGGAGATCAAAAAATGGCGATATGTCTTTTGAGTAATCTCCGGACGAAGAAATTCCTGCCGCACAATTAAATCGATACCTAGGCATAGAACACCTCCTTCTTATTTTCTAGGATTATATAAAGTAGAGGGGATTTTGTCAATATAAGAAAAACTCTATTTCTAGGGCCTTTTGGCACGATCTATTAAGTCTTTAGTTTTCTGGGGTTTTCGGAGAGTTCCGGGGCTTTGG